>Ga0209251_1001197_pt1 | contig 20717 bp, 11 predicted proteins | sample SaaInlV_100m_DNA_6_FD_184665 | JGI IMG/M metagenome (GOLD analysis project Ga0209251, IMG submission 184665) | Marine microbial communities from expanding oxygen minimum zones in the Saanich Inlet - Saanich Inlet SI073_LV_10m_DNA (SPAdes) (version 2) | ecosystem: Environmental > Aquatic > Marine... | reverse complement strand
TTCCGGAGGCATTAATATTGGCAAAATCTGCTAGCTTTATCTGCACTTGGCCTACTGCTGCTGAGCCTCCCTCACTAACGAAATCGGTCAATCTCAATTCATTTATCCAAGCAATAATGCATTCAGATTCTCCATCATCAGGTTGCCAAATATTATTAGGATCATTTTTTAAAGGGTTACGCACTCCGACCATTATGGTTTTTAGCCCTTGAAGATTTGGGCTGCCTTTTACTTTAATTCTTCTATTGGCGTTATTAGGGTCAGGTATTGAATATTCAACAATGTATGAAATCCCATTAGCTCCTTGCTCGATATCCTTATTCCTATTCTTTTTTAAATTAATAAGATCATCAAAAACAATTTCTATATTATTGTTTTCTGGCCAAATATCTTCAGGAGTTGTTGAGCCCCAGGGAGTAACATCTAATGGAAGTTCGTATTCGTAGTAATTGTCTACAAAATCAGTTCCCAATCGAATAAACATGGTAACATCTTTATTTTTAAGTGTATTTGGAATGACTTCTTCTGCGTGAGCAAACATTTTTAGTTTTCGGTAGGTTCGCACATCAAATTGCACATTTCTATAGGCCGCTCTAGCGTCTCCATCTTGTAGATTACAAATATCCAAAACCAATGACTGCTCATTCATTTGCCTCTGATAAACCTGAGATGGGTCTACTTCTCTAAGAATTCCAGGAGGGATTTCATATTTTACCGGGCTTCTTTGGTCATTTTCTTCAACATTGACAGCTCCAATATTAAAGGTGGTTAAGTTTGGATCTTGTTGAATGCTCAGTCCGGGCTGGCTCAAGTCTTCATTAAACCTTCTCCATTCTCCTCGAATTAATTCAAGACGCGCAAATCGCAATACCACCTCTTCATCAAATTCTTTAAGAAACATTCGCATGAATCTAATCGATCTAAAATCTTGAATCCCGTTAACTTTTTTCTCAAAGTCAGCAATGGGAACTTTGAATTGATACCAGGTTTCTGTTTTGTTTCCGTCTTCGTAAATCTGTTTATTGGTGACATAATTTTTGCCTTCTTGCAGATCTTCTGGTCTCATACTTATCTTATACTGAAAGTAGCTCTCCGTTTCAGAGAGATTGTTGTCCTGATTAATATCTTCGATATCAGGCATGTTGGTGCCTTGTGTTGGGTATCCATTTGCATTTGCAGTATCAGACATCTCAGTTGTAGGAGAATTACCTTCCATTCCATTAAAACGCTTATACCTATTTAGGATATCAGCTTCAATATTGTCGTAATTGTCATCAAGATAATAGTTGTAATCGTCATTTGAAGGGTCAGAAATCATTCTAGATTTCGCGGTTGCTGTAAGGTTAGGGTTGCTATTTACCCAATTCACATAATTTTCAAATGCGATTTTTTCTTCATCGTTGGTCCATCCATCTAAACCAATATCTTGATTTAATCTTGATTCAGGATCATTATCAAATGCGTTGACAACAACTTGTTGTGTCGATACTTTTGCCCATTCTGTTGTATCAATATTATCACTGAGCGATACTCCTTGACCTGGAAGGCCATTTTCAAAACTTTTTCTTGAATCAGGAAGAACATCTTCTGAAATATTACCCAGGTTGAAATATAAATCTCCACCATTATGAATTGCCAGCGTATCTACATTTTCTGCATCTTGGTTGAACGGGTCCAAAACCCAAAATTGTATAAACTCAATGTTCGCTAATTCAAAATCGTTGGTTGTGAGACCTCTCATGATTCCTCCCCACCTGTTTTCCGGATCAACAAAACGACCAACAGAGTCAACCGTATTGGTTGTATCGTAATTATACATCCCCCTTTCTTCTGGATAGAAAGCCAAATCCAATATGGGTATATTTTGGATGGAGCCATATTGCAGCTGTTGGTTTGGAAAGATGTCACTTTGATTCACCAATCGCATTCTGCTATCGGCAAGGATTTCGCCGCCGTTTTGTTTGATGTGATCAGGTGTTAATGAATTGCTTTGATAAAAAACAGGGTCGATGACATACCAAGATGTTTTGGCTCTTTTAAACCCTGCCGAAAGATCTTTAAAACTCGCTTCTGGGAATAAAGAAGGTTGGCCTTGAGGAACTGATGCCAAACGCCATGCGGTTACAGTTCTCAGATCAATAGCACTTTGGGCCGCTTCGAAGTCGTCAATATATGATGTTCCTTCCTTATTGATGGCTCTTGGTTGTCCAGGAATGAGGTGTGCAAACTCACCTGTGAATGAGATGGTTGATTTTTGTTTTGTTGATATGACCGGCAAGAGATCTACCAGTTTTGTTAAAAAAGGAACGTCTGTTCTAAATGCGAGATCTGCACCAATCACATTGTTTTTAAATGGTTCGCTTCCAAAATCTACTTTTTGGGTAACCGGACGTTCCATCATTCTAATCCATGTGGCTCCAATCTTGAATTTGTCACTAAAACGATATTGGTAACGACCCCCTACCATTGAGCGGGCTTGAAATCCAAAGACAGAGTTGCTCTCAATAGAAATCTTTATTGGAGTATTGGATTCGAGAATTCCTGTATTCAATATTTTAACACGTCCAAACGCATAATCAACGGTATAGTCAACTCCCTCTATCAATCGTATTCCTCCTGCCGTAACCGATACTGATCCTTCAGGAACCGACATTACATTTAATGGTATGTCTGAGGTAATAGAGGATTGGTATTCACCTTTAAACAAAAATCTATTTTTGCTAGGTATCTGTTGAGCGGCTGTTTTTGTGGAATCGTATAATTCGTGAAAAGCGATTTTATCTACAGTAATCTGAGGAATGCCTGCATCAGTCATTTTGTCCGCAAGCGTTTTTCCGAACGGTTCAATTGTAGAGAAAAATATGCGCCCATTCTTTTTGTTAATTGTTCCACCATTATCAATTTTGTTACCTACTTGATTAAATGGTGCGAAGTCAAATACCCCATCTGAGAATGGTTGGTTGTTTTGATTGATTTTATCCATATCAATCAAGGTTACAATTTGTTTATTGTCAACGCCATCTAAAGGCATAATTGGGAGCTCGACTGATGTTTCTGGGTTGTTATATAAAACGTCAATCTTAAAACCTAATTGATCAACTTGATAAGCGCCAATCGAGTACACGTTTTTCATCATCAAGTCCCATACCTTGTTGTTTGGATTGGTGATGGTTGGCTTTAATAATTTAAGTATTAAAGCATCCTGACCCGTAGAGCCATCGGTCGAAAATTCACCAATCTGATAGGTCTCTCCGCGATAAGTATATTCATAGGCAACACTCAGTACTTCATCATTGTTAAGGGGCGTATTAAGGGAGATATATCCAAGTAGGGCATTGTAGGTGTAATCACTTTCTTCTAGCCTTCGAGCATTTTCTAACTTTTCATATTCAACTGCTTGATTAAAGGGTCCAGGAGTCGTAAATTGAGAACTCAATACTCCAACAGAATTGGCAAAACCCCTAACTAGAGGTTGGTTTGATGCCCAATTATAGAGTCCATTTGATTCATTTCTAGGGATGATGTCTGTAGAATAATTACCGGGGTTTCCCTGGCAGTTGTCTTGCTGAGACTCACCAAGATCTGAAAAAGCAATAATATTTCTGGTGTTTTCTATACTATTGTTTCTGTTGGTTACCCATACCTCAATTCTTGTAATGTACATGGTTGAACTAACCACAGGAAGAGTCGACATGGCTTCATCATAGTGTTGCTGATGATAGAGGTTTAAAAAGTAATGTCTGTTTGCTTCATAGTTGTCGGCCGTAAGTTCAAATTCTTGAACCTGGGATTTCCCACTTACATTGATTTCATTACGTTTTCCTTTAGATGATGCTGCTATCAAATCAACAGTGGCTCTTCCAAATTTAAGCTGTGTTTTGGCTCCAAATAAGGTTTGAGATCCTTGAATCAATGAGGTTGGAAGCTCCAAGGCAACATTACCTAGGGCGATCTTTTGCAGAATCTGATCCTCATCTCCAGTATGTTCTAGTTTGGAAATATTTTCAAAATCAAAAGAGGCTTGGGTATTGTATTTTGCTCCAATCTTTAGCTTCGTTCCAATTTGTCCAACAATATCCATATTGATGTTTTGCTGAAAATCAAAACGTGTTACTCTCCTTTGACGAAGGGGAAGAAGGGGGTTGTCATATCGTGATGAATTGGCTCCAAGAGATAATTCTATATTTCCTTGAGGCTTGATAGTTATTTTGTCTGAACCGAAAAAATTCTCAAATGCTTTGCTTCCAATTGTGATGGGTAATTCGAATGCTCTATTTTCTTCTGTTTCTTCTTCAATGAGCTCTACCCAATCTTGAGACATTGACTTCTCTCTTTTGTATTCGAGATATTCTTCCAAAGTCATGGTAGATGGATTCCTATAATAAAGACCACTGCCTAGTGATTCGGAGAATATAAATGTTCCTGATAAGGGGTCGTAAGTGATATTTTGATTTAATCCTGATGGGTCACCAAGATCGAACCGTTGATTGTCAATTTGAAATGGGTTAACGGGATTGAATATTGGGAAAGGCAATTCAAAAGGATTGTTCTGGGAAAAGGCTGAAAAACCAATGAACAGGAAGAGGAAGATTAATCCCTTTTTTAATTTAAAATGATATGTACGCCTATTGTTCAATTTACAGTTGCTTCAACGCTTCTTTGATCAATTCCTCAACTGATTTATCATCAGAAATAAACTTGTTTAATGTTTTTTCTGCTGCTTTTTTGTCGAAGCCCAAAGAAACTAAAGCATTTAACGCATCAAACTTGTTTGTATTGTTTGTGCTAACGATATTTTCATCTTCAGAATTGAATCTAACAACTTTCCCTTTTAAATCGATAATAACACGTTGTGCGGTTTTGGCTCCAATCCCTTTTACACTTTGAATAGTAGCTACATCATCAGATTGAATTGCATGGGCAACTTCTGACGGAATTAATGAAGACAACATGATCATGGCTGTATTAGGTCCAATTCCAGAAACGCTAATGAGTAAATTAAACATATCACGTTCTTCTTTTGAGTAGAAACCATAAAGTATTTGGGCATCTTCACGAACGATTAACTTGGTATATACCTTTATCGCTTCAGTATCACCCAATGCACTAAAAGTGTTTAATGAAATTTTGATTTCGTAACCGACACCATTACAGTCAATGATAAGATTGGTTGGGTTTTTTTCAATGAGTTTTCCTTTTATTTGTGCAATCATTATTTTTTGTTTTGAGACTGAATTGCTGCGATTTTTACCATATTATTAATTTCTCGGACACTTGCCCCTAATTGCATAACATGTATAGATTTGTTTAAACCAATGAGTATTGGTCCAATCGCATCGCCGTCCGTCATTTGTTGTAAAAGTTTGTACGATATATTTCCTGAAGACAAATTGGGAAATATCAATGTGTTCACTTGTTTATTGGCCAATTGAGAAAATGAAAATTTATCATTCATTAATTCTGAATCCAAAGCGAAATTTGCCTGGACCTCACCATCCACAACAATGTTGGGGTGATTTTCATGAAGCAAATGAACGGCTTTAGACATCTTAACCGCATCTTCACCGGGAGATGATCCAAAGTTAGAATAGCTTAAGAGAGCAATTTTTGGAGCGATATTAAATTTTCTAATTGTTTTTGCCACGTTTACAGTAATCTCAGCAATCTCTTCTGCACTAGGGTTAAGGTTTATGGTGGTGTCAGCAAGAAATAAAGGTCCTCTTTTTGTGTTTAAGATGTACATTCCGGATACCAGGTTCACATCTTTGTTTAGTCCAACACATTGAATCGCGGGTTTAATACATGTTCTGTATGCCCTGGTCACTCCTGTAATCATAGCATCGGCATCACCCTGTTCAACCATCATTGAACCATAATAATTTCTTTCCCTCATGACTTGAATGGCTTCATATTCGGTAAAACCCTTTCTTTTTCGGTTTTCGAAGAAGACCTTCCCGTAACTATTCCGTTTGTCTTTTTGATCATCAGATTTAGGATCAATAATTTCAAGATCTGGGAGTTCAATAGCGTATTCTTCCATGAGGTCTTCGATTATATTCTTCTTACCTAGAAGAATAGGTATGGCAACACCTTCCTCAAGGGCCATTTGTGCAGCTCGAAGTACCTTTACATTATCAGCTTCAACAAAGACAATTTTCTTTAAATTATTTTGGGCTTTAATGGTGATATTTCTTAGTAATTTATTATCAAGACCCAGTCTTTTTTTCAGTTGATGGTCATATTGTTCCCAATCTTCAATGGGGTTTTTGGCAACTCCAGAATCAATAGCGGCCTTGGCAACTGCTGGTGCAACTGAGTATATCAGTCTAGGATCAAGAGGTTTTGGAATAATCTGGTCTTTTCCAAAAGAAATATTGGAGCCACCATAGGCTTCAATTACTTCCTCAGGAATGGTTTCTTTGGCAAGAGAAGCAATGGCGTGAACAGCAGCAAGTTTCATGGCTTCATTTATTGTAGTTGCTCGGACATCAAGTGCCCCACGAAAAATAAATGGAAATCCAAGAACATTATTGACTTGATTAGGGTGGTCAGATCGCCCAGTTGCCATGATGATGTCTTTTCTCACCGATGTCGCTTGCTTATAGGATATTTCCGGTTCAGGATTAGCTAAAGCAAATACTATCGGGTTTTTACTCATTTTAGCAATCATATCTTTAGATACAAGGCCTGCTCTAGATAAGCCTAGAAATACATCTGCCTTTTTGAATGCATTTTCGAATTCAATGTTCTTATCGTGAACAGCGAATTGTTTCTTCATGACATCTAAACCCGTTCTGCTTTTGCATAGCAAGCCTTTTGAGTCAAACATGAAAATATTTTCAAGTTTGACGCCTAAAGAGTGATATAGCTGAGCGCAAGATAGTGCAGATGCTCCTGCGCCTGATACGACAACTTTGATTTTTTCAATTTTTTTATTGGCAATTTCCAAAGCATTGAGAAGGGCTGCAGAGGATATGATAGCTGTACCATGCTGGTCGTCATGCATGATTGGGATGTTCAATTCTTCTTTTAATCTTCTTTCAATTTCAAAAGCTTCAGGAGCTTTAATGTCTTCAAGATTTATTCCTCCAAAGGTTGGTGCAATAGCTTTAACCGTCTGAATAAAAAGCTCAGGGTCTTTGGCATCGATTTCGATGTCGAAAACATCAATATCAGCAAATATTTTAAATAACAATCCTTTTCCTTCCATTACCGGTTTTGAGGCCTCTGGTCCTATATCGCCTAGTCCTAAGACTGCCGTACCGTTAGATATTACGGCGACAAGGTTTGATTTGCTGGTGTATTTGTACACATCGTCAATATTTTCCGCTATTCTTAAACAGGGCTCGGCAACGCCAGGGGAATATGCCAAAGATAAATCTCTTTGGGTGGCATAAGGCTTTGTTGGGATTACCTCTATTTTTCCGGGTTTGCCCCCTGAATGATAATCTAGGGCATCTTGCTTTCTGACTTTAGACATGATAAGTTGTTAAGGGCAACAAAGATAACAAATACAAGGAGTATAGCACCAAAATAGAGTGCTTAAGATGCTTCAGAAAAAATAATATAAATTAAATGTTTGGAAACATGACGGATGGGTCTTCCGAAGCAAACAACATTTGTTCTGGGTTTTCCAATAGTTCTTTAACATTCACTAAAAAACCAACAGATTCTTTCCCATCAATAATTCTGTGATCGTATGAAAGTGCCACATACATTATAGGTCTAATTTCAACCTTTCCATCAATAGCAACAGGTCTTTCAACAATGTTATGCATTCCAAGTATTGCAGATTGAGGAGGGTTGATGATGGGAGTGGAAAGCATTGATCCAAAAACACCGCCATTGGTTATGGTAAAAGTACCTCCAGTCATTTCATCTGGAGTTATTTTTCCATCCCTTGCTTTTATCGCTAATCTTTTAATATCTGCTTCTATTTCATGAAGTTCCATTCCTTCCGCATTTCTTACCACGGGAACCATCAGCCCTTTTGGAGATGAAACGGCGATGCCTATATCTGCATATTCATGTAAAATGATTTCTTTATCTCCCAGTTGAGCATTTACTGTTGGAACTAATTTTAAGGATTCAGTAACTGCCTTGGTGAAGAATGACATAAATCCAAGATTTACACCAAATTTTTCAGCAAAGGCTACTTTGTATTTTTTCCTGAGGTCCATAATGGGTTTCATGTCAACTTCGTTAAAAGTTGTAAGCATGGCAGTTTCATTCTTAACGGCCACCAATCGCTGAGCAATTTTTCTTCTCAGCATCGACATTTTTTCCCTAGAAGTTTTTCTTCCTTCAGGTTCAAACCCACTAATTCCAGAGCTTGCTGTATTAATCACATCTTGTTTGGTAATTCTACCATCCCTTCCTGTTCCTTGAACATCCTCTGATTCAAAGCCTTTTTCATTCATTAATTTAGAAGCGGCCGGGGATGGATGTCCTGTGGCATAAGTTTTTTTACTTTCAGAATGAATTTCTGGTATTGACGAGTTTTCTATTGAAGGGGTCGGACTATCGACCTTTTTTACTTCAGGAGCATCTTTTGGTTTTTCTGCACTCGTATCAATGGTACAAACAACTTGACCTACTTGAACGACATCTCCTTCTTCGGCTTGGAATGCGATAACACCACTTTCTTCAGCAGGGAGCTCAAGTGTTGCCTTGTCGGAATCTACTTCAGCAATGGCCTGGTCTTTATAAACATAATCACCTTCACTAACAAGCCATGCTGCGATTTCCACTTCCGAAATTGATTCTCCTGGACTAGGAACTTTCATTTGTAACAAACCCATATCCTTATTCTTTATTTTTTGTTGTTTTAGCGAATGAAAAGATTTCTTGAAATAAAATTTCCAATCGTTTTTCATGCAGATGCTTTGAGCCTTCAGCAGAAGCTGCACTGGCAGGCCTACATATTCCTTTAATGTTTTCATTACGAAGCTGCATGGCTACATGAGTCCATGCTCCCATATTTGCAGGCTCTTCTTGTGCCCAAATAAGGTTTTTTGCATTGTATTTATCTCGGATTTTGTTTAGTTGGTCTTCCGGCCAAGGATACAGCTGCTCAACCCGAACGAAAGCCATGTTCTTAACATTTAAATCCTTTGCTTTTTGTTTCATCTCATAATAGATTTTACCCGAACATAAAACCAGACTGTCTGTGCTATTTGCATTTGCTTCGGGGTCATCAATTATTTCAGAAAATCCCCCTTTTGACATTTCTTCAATTGTTGAAACAGCCATGGGGTGACGAAGAAGAACTTTTGGTGTAAAAACAACCAATGGTTTTCTAAATTCTCTTTTTAATTGTCTGCGTAAAAGATGAAAATAGTTGGATGGAGATGAGGCATTTACAATCTGCATGTTTTGATCAGCACATTGTTGTAAAAACCTTTCCATTCTACCACTAGAATGTTCTGCTCCTTGCCCTTCATATCCATGAGGTAAAAGAAGAACCAAACCACTTGGTGTTGCCCACTTGTCTTCTCCTGCAGAAATAAATTGGTCGATAACAATTTGAGCGCCATTGAAAAAATCTCCAAACTGTGCTTCCCAAACGGTAAGATCGTTAGGAGTAGCTAGGGAATACCCATATTCAAATCCTAAAACGCCGTATTCACTTAGAAGAGAGTTGTATATGGAGAAATCAGCTTGATCCTTTGATAATAAATTCAATGTTTCTATTTGATCTTCCTTGTCTTCCGTAATAACTACGGCATGTCGGTGAGAAAACGTTCCGCGCTCTACATCTTGACCTGAAATTCGGACAGCATGTCCTTCTACCAAAAGGGAAGCGTAGGCCAGCATTTCTGCACATCCCCAATCCAATGAGTTTTTTTCAAAGGAGTGGAGTCGATCATTAAATATTTTACTGATTTTTCTAAAATATTTATTTCCTTCCGGAAGAGTAGAAAGTTTTTTACCTAATATTTTTAGCGATTCCAAGTCAACGCCTGTTTCAGGAGATTTGTCAAAATCTTGTACGTTTCCATAACGGTAATCTTTCCATGTTTTACTTAGAAACTCATGTACCAATGCCTTTTCAGATTGTCGCGACAAAGCGAATTCGTCTTCTAAAAACTGAGCGTACTCACCTTCAATTATAGTGGCCTTGTTTTTTTCAAGTATTCCTGAACTGCTAAGGTCTCCAAAATAGAGGTCTTTAGGGTTGGGATGTTTCCCAATTAGGTTGTACAGTTTAGGTTGGGTGAATTTAGGTTCATCTCCTTCGTTATGCCCATATTTTCTATAACAGAGAAGGTCGATAAAAATATCACGATGAAATAGTTGGCGGTATTCCATGGCAATTTCTACTGCTGTAACAACTGCCTCTATATCATCTCCATTTACATGGAATACTGGTGAAAGTGTTGTTTTTGCGACATCTGTACAATAGGTCGATGATCTTCCATCTAAATAATTCGTAGTAAAACCAATCTGGTTATTCACAATAATGTGTATGGTTCCTCCGGTTCTATACCCATCTAATTGCGCCATTTGAATGGTTTCATAGGCAATTCCTTGACCAGCAATCGCTGCATCACCATGAATAAGTACAGGACAAACAAGCCCCTCATCTTTTAATTCATGATCAATCTTGGCTCTTGCAATTCCTTCCACTACGGTATTTACAGCTTCAAGATGCGAAGGGTTTGGCGCAAGGGTCATTCCTACTTTTTCTCCGTTGTCTAAAGTCACTTCTGACGTAAAGCCTTGATGATATTTTACATCTCCATCAAATGTTGTTTCAAAATCAAATTCTTTTCCTTCGAATTCTGAAAATATATCCTTTGGTCTCTTTTTAAAAATATTGGTAAGGGTATTCAGTCTTCCCCTATGAGCCATACCCATAACAAAGTCTTTGACCCCGAGTTCAGCCCCTTTAGATACAAGAACATCTAGTGCAGGTATTAACGATTCGCCACCCTCAATAGAAAACCTCTTTTGACCAACGAATTTTTTGCCAAGAAATGATTCAAATCCATGAGCCCTGACAAGCATATTAAACAACTTGAGCTTTCTCGCTTCGTTGAAAGTAGGTCGATTTTTTATTTCAATTTTATTTCGAAACCATTCAAGTCTATCCGGACCTCGCATATACATGAATTCGATACCTATCGATTGACAATAAGTAAGCTCTAAGTGGTCAATAATTTCTTGAAGTGTTGCAGGGCCAATATTTACTTGTTCACCTGCTTGAAATGTGGTTTTTAAGTCTTCTTTGGTTAGTCCAAAGTTTTCAATATTTAAATCAGGAGAATATTTCCTTCTTTCTCTTACTGGATTTGTTTTAGTGAATAGGTGTCCTCGTGAACGGTAACCGTTAATCAGGTTAATGATTTTGAATTCTTTTTGAAAATTCTCAGGAATATCTCCAGATTCTTCATAATTAATGTGAGCGAACTCGAATCCCTCAAAGAACTTTTTCCAGCCCAAATCGACGCTATCAGGATCTTTTTGATATTCTTTATATAAATAATCTATGGCACTTGGATCGGCATTGCCGATATATGATAATTCATCCATCAAATCAGAATAATAACTATAGAACAAAGGTATTAATTTACTCCTTTTAAATGGACATTGATTCGCAATATTTTGCTTTGAGAATAGTACGGGGGGGATTCACTCAATTAAAAACACTTAGAAACGTTGATTTTAATTAATAATTTATTGAAACACTTTATTTGTTTTCAATGTTGTTTAACGCTAAAAGAACCATGTTTTCTACCTTGAATTCCCGAATTTCTTTTATTTCACCTTCTGTTTTAAGAACCAGAAAGTAATTCCCATCAATCAAATTATTTAAGTGGATTTGCATTGACCCTTCCGTCATTATTGATGGAATCATGATATTGTATTCAGATCTCAATTCAATCTCATCAATATTTGTATCATTCCAAGAAATAGTAAGACTCTTTGCAACAACTGCCTCTACTGGTTCTGAAGGAGTAGGATTGATGTTGTCGTTTAATGGGCTAGCTAAAAGTGATAGGGCTAAAATGAATGGAGCAGTCATGGTAATGTGTTTTTGTTGTTTGTTGAATCAAAGATGCTAGACTTAAATCGATTTACTCCTATCATTCATCAGTTGCGATGAGGATTTACATGAAGACCATGAGAAGAGACTGCGTAGAAACACGTAGTAGAGATATAAAACATTTCTACAAAATAAAAAAAAGGGCCGAGAGGCCCTTTTTATATAATTACGAATGAATTATTTCTTAACAAATTGCTTCATGATGGTAGAACCATCATTTGAAACTTTTACTTGATAAATTCCATTGGCATATGTTCCCAAATCAATTTGGATTTTCATATTGGTATCAAGGGTGTAAGAATCAATTGTTTTCCCTGTGATATCGATGATTTCAATGGCCGCATTCTTCGTGTCTAGCATCGATAGATCTACAGTGATTAGATCTTCAGCTGGATTAGGGTAGATTGCAACTTGATTGTTCATTATTTCATTAAGGCTTACGGTTCCTGTATTTTCTACAGTTACACTTTCCTCTCCCCCAAAATCTGCTGCACTGATTGTGAAAATAGTTGTTCCTGAATTGTTTTTTAATTGCAGGTTTCCATCCGAACCACCCCATTGTGATGCTCCTAGACCATCTCCGTAATAATCGTAAATGGCAAAGGTATAACAATCAGCCTGAGGTAAACTCACATCCCAGTTGTATTGAGTTGTGTTGGATAAAGGACTTGTAGGGTCAGCGTCTGGGTTTTCTTGACCCGTTCCAAAGTTTCCTTCTACATTTTCGTTTCCTTCAGACCAAACAACTGTACCGCTGCTGTTTGTTACTTCTAGATATGTTTCGGGGGCATAATTGTCTGTAAGCAAAGAAACCTTAAGAACTGTGTTTGTTGAAAGCTCACATGGTGTTTCTTCAACGGTGATGTAGTTGGTTTTGTTTTCTGTATCAGATCCAACAGAATTTGAAGCCGTAAGTTGAACAGTGTATTGACCTACAGTATTAAATGTTACTTGAGGATTCTGAGAACTCGAATTTGTGCTTGCAGCGTAAGACCATCCCGTTCCAGGAGTAATACTCCAAGACCATGTGTTTGGTACGCCAGAGGTCATGTCAGAAAAATTCACCGTAGTCCCTGGAGCAACATTGGTAGCGCTAGCCGAAAAGTCTGTAGTTGGTGCTGATGGAGCAGAGCAAGGATCTGAAGAACCGTTAAGTGTCATCTGATTTGAATTTATAGGATCAAGCCATGGTTTAAGCTTCTCATTATTTGGAGATCCATTAGATGTCCAGTGATATGACATTTTACCATATAAATCAGGAGATGTCTGACTGGTACAATACGAACTACCACCAGTTAGTGTTCCTATGATAAGGCCACTATTATTGAATAACGGAGACCCTGATGACCCACCTTCGGTTACGCCATGACCATTTGCATTCGAAGACCAAGAAAGTTGCCAATGAGATCCTGCGGCAGATCCCCAAGAAGTACTATTTGTTGAACCATTAAAGGTTGATATTTTTTTTATGTCACCGGCAGGATGGTGAATACTTGCTCCTCCATTCGACGCCGAATTGTTTGCATTCCAACCATTCCAATAAGCACTAAAGCTACTTGACTTCAAGGTGTTAATCGTTGAAGTCTCATTACTTGCAGCACCCATCTGAACCAATAAAAAGTCAGAGCCAGAATTACCACCTCCGTCATTTGAGTCAGCGATTCTGAAACAGCCAGTAATATAATGGTCATCTAAAGTTCCCGCAGAATTTGGGTTGTTACAGTTTGGAGATTCATATCTGAAATAAAAACGCCATTGGTTCATGTTTGCAGTAGAGGATGTCACTCCGCAATGTAAAGCAGTAAGAAAGTAAGGCTTACAATTTTGGGCAGTGTTGTTTACCAACGAACCAGTGCACCAACCTGCTTGATTGCCTTCTACACAATAAACTCGTGCTACTCCATCTTTTTCGTCTTGCCAAGAATCTCCAACTGGTGAACAATTCACATTTACCTCACAAGGATCAGATTCATTTATTTTTTCTGAATTAGGATTTCCAGTTGATCTATAATTGTAAACAACTCTATCTATAAAAATTTCGGACGCTTGTGTATTTGAAGGTTCATTGATTTCAATGACCATGTCATTTCCAAAACACAAAGCTGCGTTTTGCATGTGGTGGTCTATTACATCAGCACTAGTCATGGGCTTGTGAAGAAGCTTTCCGTTGATGTCTCTAATAGTCAGGACGGTCTCTCCGTAAAGAACAAATTTTGAGAATAAAAAACTTAAAGCTTCTGCGCCTTCAGAAGAAACGCGCAATTTCCAATTTCGAGACCCGTCATTACTTATATTCCATTCACCAAAATCAGACGTATTGATGTTGGACTCTAAGCAAACCCCAATTCTGTATAATTCTCCATTTTTTTCTCGCTCGACATCCTGTGCATGAATTAAACTAAGGTCGGGAGACGCTAATTCCATAGCAGGAATTTCTTTTAGATTTTTGATTTGTTGAACTTCTAAAGTTTTTCCTTGTGATAATCCGATGAACACGAATTGAATACAAAAAAAGAGGGTAAAAAGATTTCTCATAGAATTGTTTTTTTAAATTTTAGATGCCGATTTTGGTTAAAACCTTTAATACGACATAAATTTGTTAATTTTATACACAAATATAAGGTTTGTAATTTACAAACGAAAATGAAGAATATTTGTTTAATCGAAGATGAGGAAAACATTGTTGAACTCGTTAAGTTAAACCTTGAAATAGAGGGGTTTAAGGTGAAATCATTTCAAAATGGAATGAGAGCGAAAGAGGCGATTTTAGAAATTATACAGTTTGACTTAATTATTCTTGATGTTATGTTGCCTGAGTATAGTGGCTTTGACCTTTGTAAGGATATTCGCGAATTGAGTGACGTACCTGTTCTCTTTTTGTCCGCTAAAGGAATAGCCACTGATAGGATTCACGGGCTTAAGTTGGGGGCAAATGATTATTTGGCCAAACCTTTTGATTTGGAAGAGCTGATTTTGAGAATTCACAATTTGGTTTCAAGTAAAATAGATGTGAAGATCAATAGTCTGCAAATCGGCGAAGTGAAGGTGAATTTCTCTTCCTATGAAGCTAAAGATTCTCAGTCGAATACCATTCATGTTTTTTCGAAAAGAGAAATAGAATTGCTAGAGCTTTTTAATGAATATGAGGGGAAAGTCATATCGAGAGACTTGATTTTGGATAAGCTTTGGGGAAAAGACAATTTCCCGACATCCCGGACAATCGACAATTATATCCTTACTTTTAGGAAAATTTTTGAATCAAATGCCAGGGATCCAGAATTCTTTCATTCAGTGAGAGGCGTTGGATACAGATTTACTTTACATTCTCCAAAATAAAATGAAAATCTTAATTAGTCTATTGTTTTTACTAGGATTCGGAACCATTTGGTCTCAGGTCAACGGTTTGGTTCAGGGAAACAATGGAAAAAAGACGGAACCCTTATATGGTGCAAAGGTTAAACTTTTGTTGGCTAAGAAAGGGGTCGTTACTGGCGAGGAAGGATTATTTGAAATGGTTTTACCGAAAGATCTACCTGATACTATGGTGATTTCAGCAAGAGGCTATATTTCGGATACGGTTGTTCTTTTTAAAAAAGACAGATTTTTAGCATTAAACATCGTTCTATATTCTGAGTTACTACTTCCAGAGGTTATTGTTGAATACAAAAGAAAGTCTTTCTCAATATCCAGATTGAAAGTTTTGCATGTGGAGGAACTTACGTCGAATGAATTGAAAAAAGCCGCTTGTTGTAATCTTGGAGAATCCTTTGAAACAAATGCATCGGTCGATGTGAATATGACAGATGCGGTATCAGGTGCCAAAAAAATTCAAATGATGGGTTTAGAAGGAATTTACACACAAATCCAATTTGAGAATATTCCATATTTGCGTGGACTAGAAAGCTCTTTTGGTCTTGAAACTATTCCAGGCTCTTGGATTGAATCTATTCAAATCACAAAAGGTGCGGGAAATGTTGTGAATGGGAATGAGAGTATGGCGGGCTTGATTAATCTAGAATTGGAAAAGCCAGAGAAGATGGATCGTTTCTTTTTAAATATGTATCAAAATAGATTTGGGAGGAGTGAGCTGAATTTTAGAACTGGTTTTGAGATGTCCGAAAAATGGTCGGGTGGAATCTTTGGATATGTGAGCTCTCAGTGGGGAGAAATAGATGAAAACGGAGACAGCTTTATGGATGTTCCATTGGGATCAAATGTATCAGCTTTGGGCCGGTTTGATTATGAAGGAGAAAAAATGGAAGCGAAATTGGGCTTTAATATCCATGAAGATGTGAAAAATGGGGGGCAGATAGGTTCTATCGTTAATCCTTATGGGGTTCAAATAAACAACACCCATTTTGATGTTTTTACAAAAACTGGTTTTTTTGGCAAAACGCCTGCACAATCTCTAGGAATTATCACCAATTGGAAGTATCAATTGATTGATGGAAATTTTGGCGTTAGATATTTTACTGGAGAAGAAAAGAGGGGTTATCTAAATATCATCTACGACGATTTTATTAAAACATCTGATCATAAGATTAAAACGGGGTTAAGTTATACGTATATCGATATATCGCAATCAACTTCAGATACATTGTCCAGCAATCGAGTAGAGAATATCCCTGGAGCCTTTTTTGAATATACTTACACAGGACCTAGATTAATTACGGTTGTGGGGGCAAGATACGATTATCACCTTTTGTATGGCCAGCAGTTTGTTCCTAGATTACATTTGAAATATAAGCTTTCTGAGTATACTGATTTCCGTTTGACCACGGGGAAAGGGTGGCGAGTCCCAAATTATATCATGGACAACATCTCCTTACTTGCCAATTCATTTGCATGGATTGCTCCAAGTGAAATTACACCAGAAATTTCATGGAATGCAGGGGGGTCAATCTATCAGGAGTTTAACATGAAAAACAGCCCTGCAAGCTTAACTGTCGACTTTTATAGAACCTGGTTTGAAAACCAGCTTGTTGTGGATAGAGAAAACGATCAGATTCGATTTATAAACCTAGAAAATCAATCTGTTTCCAATAGTTTTCAGGCAGAAGTTTCTATTGAGCCGTTGAAAAGGTTTGTATTGAGAGGAGCATATAAGTATTTGGATGTTCGCTCATTATTTGGAGATAGTCTTCAGGCCAAAGTAATGATCCCAAAACATCGTGGCTTTTTGAATATCGCCTACACCACAAGAAATAAGCGTTGGGATTATGATATTACCGTTTCAGTTTTAGGAAGAGCAAGACTTGCATCCTCTTCTCAATCAAGTCGCGAATACAGTGATGTATTCCCAAGATTAAATGCTCAAATTACTTATAAGCTTAAAAAATGGGATTTCTATCTAGGTGGAGAAAACCTAACAAATTACAGACAAGAGAACCCCATCATTGAACCCGAAAACCCTTTTGGCCCTAATTTTGATGCTACAAGAGCATGGGGTCCCATTATTGGGTACAACATTTATGTCGGATTACGATATTCGATTAAAAAAGAAATTGAAAAATAACCTTTAACTTTATACCATGACTAAAAAATATATAAACGGATTTATTATTGTGTTCTTCTTGTTTTTTACGGGAGCAATCAATGCCCAGAAATCTCAAACAGTAGTTTTTAATACCTCTGCACAATGTGGAATGTGTAAAGAACGGATTGAAGAGGTAATGAATTTCGTGCCAGGAGTGAAATATGCAGAACTTAATTTAAAGGACATGTCTTTAGAGATTCAATTCAATACCAAAAAAACCACAGCTGATGACCTTAGAAAGCGTGTTGCGGCTATTGGCTATACTGCTGATGATGTTGAGCCTAAAGAGGAGGATGTTAAGAAATTACCTCTTTGCTGTCAGCCGGGCGCACATCTCTAAATTTTTCATTGTCTTTCTTATGAAATGGTTATCTTCGCCACGACCATTTAAATCGACTGATGAGTGATCCAATTAAACATGAATGTGGTATAGCCCTTTTGAGGTTAAAGAAGCCCCTAGAGTACTTCGTAGAAAAATATGGAACTCCATTTTATGGAGTGAATAAGCTTCATTTATTGATGGAGAAGCAGCACAATCGAGGTCAAGATGGCGCCGGTGTAGCCAATATAAAATTAGACATGAATCCAGGTGAAAGATATATTTCACGTATTCGGTCCATCAACAAAGCTCCCATTCAGGATATTTTCAAGCAGATCAATTCGAGATTCGAAGATATTTATGAAAAGCATCCCGATAAAATAAATGATGTAGATTATCTCAAGAAATCAGCAGGTTTCACTGGAGAATTATTTTTAGGTCATCTGAGATACGGTACTTTTGGCAAGAACTCCAAAGAAAGCTGTCATCCGTTTTTGCGTCAAAATAACTGGATTACAAGAAATTTAGTTGTTGCAGGTAATTTTAACCTTACCAATGTCGATGAGCTTTTTGAAGTGCTTTTAAAGGTTGGCCAGCATCCCAAAGAAAAATCAGATACGGTTACCGTGTTGGAAAAAATTGGACATTTCCTAGATGTTGAAAATGACGAATTGTATCACCGCTTCAAAAAAGAATATGACTCTAATTTAGAAGTTTACGGACAGATATCTGAGCATATAGAAATTCAAAAAATACTTAAAAAAGCCAGTGAGGATTGGGATGGTGGATATACCATGGCAGGTCTACTTGGTCATGGAGATGCTTTTGTGTTGAGGGACCCCGCCGGAGTGCGTCCAGCTTTTTGGTATGAAGACGATGAGGTTTGTGTAGTGGCTTCCGAACGGCCTGCAATTCAAACAGCATTTAACCTTCAGGTTGAGGACATCAAAGAATTAAATCCAGGTCATGCTTTAATCGTTAAGAAAAATGGATTGGTTAAGGAACACCTTATCAATGAACCAACTGTAGTAAGCAAATGCTCTTTTGAAAGAATTTATTTTTCGAGAGGTTCAGACAAAGACATTTATACCGAACGAAAGGAATTGGGACGGTTGATTGTAGAGCCTGTTTTGGATACGATAGACCATGATCTTGACAATTCTGTTTTTTCCTTTATACCAAATACAGCAGAAATTTCTTTCTATGGAATGGTTAAAGGGCTTGAGTCTCACTTGAATGAGAAGAAAATTGTTCAGCTTCAGGAATTAGGGCCAGGTGCAAGTAAAGAAGATCTAGAAAAAATCATCAACCAAAGAGCTCGAATAGAAAAAATTGCCATCAAGGATGCCAAGCTGAGAACCTTCATCACTCAGGATGATTCCAGAAACGATTTGGTTTCTCATGTTTATGACATTACCTATGGAGGAATTCGTGCAAATCAAGATAATCTGGTTGTTATTGACGATAGCATTGTGCGAGGTACAACTCTTCGACAAAGTATATTTAAAATATTGGACCGTTTGAGTCCGAAAAAAATTGTTGTCGTTTCTTCGGCGCCTCAGATTCGATACCCGGATTGCTATGGGATTGATATGGCCAAGCTGGGAGACTTTATCGCTTTTAATGCGGCCATTTCTTTATTGAGAGAGCAGGAAAAAGAATCCCTTATCGATGAGGTGTATCAGTTGTGTTTGTCTCAGCTGGATAAGCCCAAGGAAGAGGTCATTAATTACGTCAAGAAAATATACGACCCTTTTACACCACAAGAAATTTCAAAACGAATTGCGGAATTATTGACTCCTGATGACATGAAGGCTCCAGTGGAGATTGTTTATCAATCCATTGAGAATTTGCATTTGGCCTGTCCAAATAACAAAGGAGATTGGTACTTCACTGGAAATTATCCAACACCTGGAGGGAATAAGGTCGTGAACAAAGCTTTTATCAACTGGAAGGAAGATCGGAACGAGAGGGCTTATTGATTAAGGAGTTATTTTTTTCCCATTATCATAGATTTCTACAGATTGTAGTTTGCCGCTTGAAGAAAATTCTTTTTGTTGGCCATGTTTTTTACCATTGACATAAATCCATTCTGATTTTATATTCTTGGAATATTCATACCATTCAATATATTTCCCGTGAAAATCACCGTTGACACTATTAGATTGATGTTTCGGAGAGCCACTTCTATAAAACGATTGATGTATACCATCAGGAGCTCCATCAATATATCTACCTTCATATTTGAGCACTCCACTTTTGAACCATGTTTTTTTAATACCATTTAAGGTGCCATTTTTCCAAAGAGATTCTTCTAAGAGCTGGCCATTGTTTAAGGTATCAAATACAATTCCATTCACTCCCTCGTTATCAGCCTTTAAGGATCGATAGGTTACTGGACAAGTGACCCATTCATTTATGTCATTATTGGGGTCATAAATATGTTCCTGGTATTCTCCCGGCTCGAAATAGTGGGTCTCATCCACATGATACCTGTTTTGCCCAATGGAGTTAAGATGAAGTCCAATCATTAAGCACGGTAATACATATATCAAAAAGTTGTTTTTCATCACGGTTTAAGCGAATTAGTTGTAAAGGAATGATTTGCAATTTTGTCGGTTGCGCCTGCTTGACTTTGCATAAAGCCCTCAATTTTTTGTTTGAGATCTTGCTGGTCTCCAAGTGCGTTTATTTTTTGATTCAGTTCTTCTGCTTTTTCAACCACAAATCCAATCCCTCCATCAATGAAACTTTGCGCTTCTGGAAACTTCTGATGCCGAGGCCCAAAAAATACAGGCAGTCCATAGACTGCT
>Ga0209251_1001187_pt1 | contig 20810 bp, 21 predicted proteins | sample SaaInlV_100m_DNA_6_FD_184665 | JGI IMG/M metagenome (GOLD analysis project Ga0209251, IMG submission 184665) | Marine microbial communities from expanding oxygen minimum zones in the Saanich Inlet - Saanich Inlet SI073_LV_10m_DNA (SPAdes) (version 2) | ecosystem: Environmental > Aquatic > Marine... | reverse complement strand
CGTCACGATTTCTACGAAAGAGGGGCGCTGGTATCGGGCGTCTTTTGGCGGGCTTCCACAAATGCTTGCGACAGGGCCTCGGCGACAAGGTGAATCTGCCACTGCCTGGCACCTTTGTCGTGAAGAAAAGAAGCCAGCGTTTCTGGGCTCGTGTCCGCGGGTGGCTCCCAGCACACTCTGCGGAGATAATCCGGGGTGAGAAGGTTCTCTGCCGGAATGTTGTGCTCTTCTGCCACTTTCGCCAAGGCCTCTTTGGCGGCTTGGAAACGGGCGTGGGCCTCAGGGTTCTTATCCGACCAGATTCGAGGCGGAGGAGGACCCTCAGCTGGTACCCGGGCGGCGGGGAGGTCCTCCACAGTGCGACCTCGCTCGAGAGCATTCCACCAACGATCGAGTTGAGAGCGAGAGGCGCGACCGTGGAATGCCTTGATTCCGGCTAAGGCACCTTTGCTGGTGGGGTTGGCCAACACCGCTGCCACTAGCGAGCGATCCGGGACGAGTCGCCCAGGCGAGGTGTCGACCTCCTTGGCATAGTCTTCTCGGGCAAGCCAGAGTTCGCGAGCAATAGCGAGCGCGCGAGCACCTCGAACCTGGTGAAGGCCCGAAAGCCTGCGCCAGGGCTCTGCGCGGGGAGTGGGGCCTGGAAGGTTGAGTTGGGCCGCAAATTCTTCTCGCGCAATGTCTAGCTTGTTGCTCTCGAGGAGAATGCGATGAATCTGGTCTCGCACCTGAGGAAGCAATTCCACATCGAGGGCGGCATAGGAAAGCCACTGTTCGGGAAGCGGTCGTGTGGACCAGTCAGCCGCAGAGTGTTCTTTGGCAAGTCCCAGGCCCAACACATCTTCCACAACGCCTTGTAATCCCACCCGGGGTAAACCCGCTAGACGGGCTCCCAGCTCGGTATCAAAGAGATTCCTCGGTTCCACGCCGACCTCGCGCAGGCACGCAAGATCCTGATGAGCGGCGTGCAAAATCCATTCCACGTCCCCCAACTCCGCAGTGAGGTCGCTGAGGTCGGAAAGCCCCACTGGATCAAAGAGATAGTTCGCACTTCCCTCGCGATAAGCCTGGACGAGATAGGCACGCTGGGAATAGCGAAACCCACTAGCGCGTTCCGCATCGAGCGCCAGGGGTCCACTGGCTTGATTGAGATCATCAAGGGCGCGTCGGAAATCACTAGCGTTGTCGACCAAAACGATGGGTGCCTTGAGAACCGCCGGGGGTAACTCGATAACGGGTTCTTCGTCGATGGTCTCACTCATGCGCCAGGTCGAACCCGAGGCATGGCACTAACCCCATCACTACTAGGGGGGAATCCTGCCAGCATGCACACAAATTCACTCCACGCCTCAAGATGTGGCTGTAATTCACCATCAAGGGGGCTCCACGAAGCGCGGACCTCAATCTGGGACCCTGTGCCCTCGGGCGAAAGATCCCCGAAACCGGTGGAAATCACCGTCGTGGTGGTTCCCGCCGCACGCGAATACTGCGCCTCGCGGTGATCGAGAGCATCGGTGAGCCAGGACCAGGCGACATCAGCCAGGAATTGGTCCGCGCCCATCGAAGGTTCAATTGGGGCCTGAGCGAAGACCACCATGCGAAAATTAGAGCCCCAGGCCTCTGGTCCGGCGGGGTCAAACAGGAGCACGAGACGTCCGGTTCCATATTCATCATCAGAACTCGCCCGCGAGGGTTCCACGTCAGCCGCCCACGCGCGGGAGAAGGGCGCTAGTCCCTGGGGGGCGGCGGTATCGATGACCCGCAGTTCGCTGCGCAACTGTGCCTTGTCTGCCGAAGCCATTGCCGCGACAAATGCTTCAGGAATCTCCGCAGGGGGAGCCGCCTTGATCATGCCTCCAGAATAGGCAAGGTGAGCGGGCCTAGCTCGAGGGCACGCCGCGCACTCCCGTGCGCTGGAGGTAATACAACATCTGCGCATCATCACTAAACAGTGCCTCGAGATGCCAGCGGTCCACGCCGCCAGGCCACCATCGCGGGGAACCTTGATGAGAATCTGTGGGCGGAGGGGTCACCGACACCACCACTTCATCAATCACGGAAGAAAACAGCGACCAAATGGTGGGGCCACCCTCGATGAGGAGGTCGTGTCCCTGGACGTGGGATCCGATAGCCGCCTCGATATCCGAGCCCGTGGCACCGGTGGGCAATGCGAGAGGCTCGAAGGGGATATCCCCCAGTGTTCGCGCTGCCATCTCAAGAGCTTCGGCAGTGCCGGCGATTATCAGTCTCTCCGTGTCATTTCCTCTGATTAGGAGGCGGTGATCTGCCAGATCCCCGGTGGTGGTGAGCACGACCAACGGTGTCGTGTGCGGCAGGGGGATAGTCTCGCGCCGAATGGTCTGGGCGCCTACGACCACCGCGTCGCAGTTTTCACGCAGAAGATGCAGCAGAGCGCGATCTGCTCCTTGGGTGAGGGAATTAGTCGTGCCATCAAGACCCACAACGTCGTCCGCTGAATTCGTCACCATCATCGCTCGCACCCACTGGCGATGGGGAGGTGTGAATATCTCCCAAATCTCATCTCGTCCCTCCTCGGTGGAGAGACTCAGCGTTCTCGCCGGAGAGGGCATTACTCGATAAAGGTTCACTGGCCAGTGGCTTCTTCTACTTGACGCTTAATTCGCCAGAGCATGCCCGACATTCCCCGCAGACGCAGCATGCTCACGGCATTTTGAAGGCCTAGTTGCAGGGGGAAATCAGCCGGTACCGCGAGAACCTGCTCTGGTGTCATACCGCGAAGCCCCTGCACCAGAATCGAGGCAAAACCCCTGGTGGTGGGAGATTCCGGGGGAGCAGTGGCATAGACGACTACTTCGTGTGGTTGCGCATCCACCGTGATGAACACCGGTGATTGGCATTCCTCTACGCGCTCCCAGGCCTCTGGGTCCACCCGGTCTTCGGGCACCTCGGGCAGTGAATCAGAAAACTCCAGGAGAAGCTGCAAACGATCAGGAACCCCCAGAGCCAGGAAGTCATCCCGGATGGTGGCCAAATTAGTGGGCAGGGCCTCGTCGCTGGGGGACATGCTGGCTAGGGAGCGTTGCCGGGTTCTTCGCCGGTCACAATGGGAACGCGGACTGCCGAGCCCCACTCTGTCCAGGAACCGTCATAGTTGCGCACCGAATCAAAACCAAGGAGATACTTCATCACAAACCAGGTGTGGCTGGAGCGCTCGCCAATGCGGCAGTAGGTGATGACATCGTCACCGGGAACAATGCCCGAGTCCTCTAGGTATAGCTTGACGAGCTCTTGGTGAGAGCGAAAAGTGCCATCCTCATTTGCTGCTTTAGCCCACGGGATGCTCAATGCCGTAGGAATATGTCCACCGCGAAGCGCTCCTTCTTCTGGGTAAGCAGGCATGTGGGTTCGCTCGCCGGTGTACTCCTCGGGGCTTCTCACGTCAATCAGGGGGCGCCCAAAGTGCTCCAGGACATCCTCTTTGAAGGCTCGAATGTCGTCATCGTGGCGGGTGACGACGGGATAGTCCGTGGAGTCGCGGTGAGGCAGGTCTCTCGTGATGGCGCGGCCCTGAGATATCCACGCTTCACGACCGCCGTTGAGCAAACGCACGTCTTCGTGCCCAAAAAGCGTGAACACCCACAGTGCGTAGGCTGCCCACCAGTTGCTTTTATCGCCATAAATCACGACGGTGTCCTCGCGAGAAATTCCCTTTGCCGACATTAACGCAGCGAAGGATTCGCCATCGAGGTAGTCCCGGATCACGGGATCGTTGAGCTCGGTGTGCCAGTCAATCTTGAGGGCACCGGGAATGTGCCCGGTTTCATAGAGCAACACGTCTTCGTTGCTCTCCACAATCGCTAGACCCGGCGTATCGAGGTTGTCTTCGAGCCAGCTAGTGGTCACCAATCGATCGGGTTGGGCGTAGGTGCTCAACTCAGGTGAGGGATCGGGGGCAATGGGCACAAAGGCTCCTTCGGTTCTCTCAGACTTCACAATAGGGACGACTACGCTAGAGCGCGATTGCTATTGTCCCATCGCACCCTGAATGGTATCGGGGAATGCTACGAAATGAGTCCCATGCCCCCGAGCGTGCAGAGCCTGCTCGATCGTCACCCCGTGATGTCGACCGAAGCCATGCTGGCCCATTTTGTGCCGCCCGCGCAGTTTCGTAACGCCAGTTTGGATAACTATGTCCCGAACCCAGATTTCCCTTCTCAAGCGCAGGCGCTGGAAAAGGCCAGGGAGTTTGTCCGCCCGGTAGCCGCGTCACCCTCAGGCTGGAAGCGGCTGGGCAAGTCGAGTTCTCGCAGCAGTGTGAAACCGGGTATTTATCTCGATGGTGGTTTTGGGGTGGGTAAGACACATCTGTTGGCCGCCATGTGGCATCAAATACCCGGGCGCACCTACTACGGCACGTTTATCGAGTTCACTGCGTTGGTGGGGGTCTTGGGTTATCGCGGTGCTGTCGACCATCTCCGCGGCGCTCAACTCCTCGCGATTGATGAGTTCGAACTCGATGATCCCGGTGACACGATGGTGATGTCCCGCCTGTTGCAGGAACTGGTGGCGTCGGGAACTCGCCTTGCTGCGACCTCCAACACTCCACCGGCCGCACTGGGCGAAGGCCGCTTTGCCGCAGAGGATTTCTTGCGCGAAATTACCGCCCTGTCCGACAAATTCGAGACCATTCGCATTGATGGGGAGGACTATCGAAAACGCGATGTGGACGAGGAGGCGGTTGTCGTAGCCAACTCGGATCTGGATGAGGTCGTCTCTCAACGATCCGGAATCGTGGCACTCGATGATTTTTCCGCCGTCATTTCCCATCTGGCGACTATTCACCCCAGTCGATTCGTGGGCTTAGTCGAAGACCTAGACGCCGTGGTGTGGCGAGAGGTCACGGTATTACACAACCAAGGCGAAGCCTTGCGTTTAGTGGCGTTAGTGGACCGGCTCTATGACGCCAGAGTGGCGATCGTCAACAGCGGGGTAGGTCTCGATCACGTTTTTGACGACACCATGCTCCACGGTGGCTACCGTAAAAAATATCTGCGAGCGGTGTCGCGCATGATTGCGCTCACGCAGCTATCCCAGGACCCTCAGGGCTCTGTGTAATACGAGGCGTTAAGGTACAACTAGCAACATTTCCGAGAAAAGAAGTGAGATATGGCCTCGTCCAAAACCGAATCCGCACGCAGTAACTATCGGGAAGCTCTGTGGATTGAACGCATTTTGCGTCAGGAAACCATCGGTGGTCTCATCATCGTGGCCGCTGCCGTGCTAGCGGTGGTGTTGGCGAACTCGCCCCTGGGCGAGACCTATTTCGGAATTCGAGATACCTATTTTTCGCTCGGGTTCGGTGATGCGTATTGGAAAATCAGTATCGGCCATTTGACCGCTGATGGCTTGCTGGCCATCTTCTTCTTCCTGGTGGGCCTTGAACTCAAGCGTGAATTTGTGGTCGGTGAATTACGCGACCCCAAAAAAGCTCTGGTTCCTGTGATCGCCGCCGTCGGTGGGGTCATCGTGCCGGCCCTGTTGTTTCTCTACATCACCAACGCACTGGGTGAGCCTGACGCCGCGCGCGGCTGGGCTATCCCCATTGCCACCGATATTGCGTTTGCTCTCGCGGTATTGGCCCTCGTGGGAACGTGGCTTCCCCTGGCGCTGCGCACCTTTTTGCTTACCCTTGCGGTGGTCGATGACCTGATCGGCATCACCATCATTGCCGTGGTCTACACGGATGAAGTGATCTTGCTCAACCTCTTTTTCTCTTTGGTGTTTGTGGTGGCCTATGGCTTCTTAGCTCAGCGCTACCGCGAGCTCTTCCACCTGCGCCCAGGTGCGGCATGGGCAATCTTGCTCCCGCTGGGCCTCGTAGCGTGGTTTTTCATGTATCACTCGGGTGTACACGCCACGATCGCCGGGGTGCTGCTAGCACTCACTGTTCCTGTCTTGCGACCTAAGAAAGAGCGGCTTGCTCACCCTGATCATTCCGGGGAGGCGTTGGCGGAAGTATTCGAGCACCGACTGCGTCCCCTCTCCGCGGGGATTGCCGTACCACTCTTCGCGTTCTTTGCCGCTGGGGTGAGTTTGTCGGGAGAGAAAGATTTCTGGTATCTCCTCACCTCGCCCGTGTCCTTGGGCATCTTGGCAGCCTTGATTGTAGGAAAAGCTTTGGGTGTCTTCGCGGCAACCTGGCTTGTGACCCGGATACCGGGTATCTCCCTTCCTCGCGGCATGGCTTGGATCGACCTTCTAGGAGTGTCGCTGTTGGCAGGGATTGGCTTTACGGTCTCGCTGCTCATTGGAGAGTTGAGTTTCGGTTTGGGCAGCATCTTCGCTGATGAAGCGAAGATTGGAATTTTGGTGGGAAGCGTTGTCGCGGCGGCGCTGGCGGCGGTGGTGCTTCTGAGCCGTAATCGCCATTACCGACGGGTCAAAGCTGCCGAAGCGATAGACCGTGACCGTGATGGAATTCCTGACGTATTCCAGGACGAACCGGAAACACGTTCTTAATATTTTCCCGAGGCTCGAAATAAACCTGTAACACCACAGAGCCTCTGGGGAAACCTTCACCCTGAACACTAAGTATCGTGCCCGGTGCATTCGCGCTGGGTGGGAGAACTAAGGCATAAGGGAGAACACAATGGATACCGGCCAATTAGCTTGGGGCATCACCGCGACAGCGCTGGTGTTGCTGATGACCCCCGGGGTCGCCTTCTTCTATGGAGGTTTAGTCAAGGCGAAGAGCGTTGTCAGCATGATGATGATGAGCTTTGGCGCACTCGCACTCGTCGGAGTGCTGTGGGTGCTGTATGGATACAACATGTCCGCAGTGGGAGATTCATTCCAGTTTGCTGGCAACCCATTGGTGAACATGGGGCTTGCTGGTCTGGGTAACGAAGACCTGCTCGGTGCCGCTTTTGGCGCCACGTTTGCGATTATCACCGTGGCGCTGATTTCCGGCGCGATTGCCGATAGGGCAAAGTTTGGCGCCTGGATGGTGTTTGCAGGTGTGTGGGCCACCCTGGTCTACTTCCCGGTAGCTGCCTGGGTGTGGGGTGGCGGCTGGATTATGAACTTGGGTGATCTGCTCGGTGGCCTTCCTGGCGTCATTGACTACGCCGGCGGTACCGCAGTTCACATTAACGCCGGTGCTGCAGCATTGGCTCTCTCGATTGTGTTGGGTCGCCGTGTGGTGTTCCGTAAGGGTGCTCACAAGCCTCACAACGTTCCGCTGGTGCTCCTTGGCGCCGCACTTCTCTGGTTTGGCTGGTTTGGATTCAACGCGGGAGCCGAGTTCTTGGCAGAAGGAATGCCCGGCGTGGGCCTGATTGTGGTCAACACACTCGGTGCCACCGCTGCCGCCATCCTGGGGTGGATGATCGTCGAGAAGCTTAAGGACGGTAAGGCCACGGCAGTCGGTGCCGCCTCTGGAGCAGTCGCTGGCTTGGTTGCCATTACCCCGGCATGTGCCAACCTGACACCTGGTTTTGCCCTGGTGCTCGGTGTGGTTGCCGGAGTGGTCTCGGCTTTGGCCGTGGACTGGAAGTTCAAGTTGGGCTATGACGACTCTCTGGATGTCGTGGGCTTGCACTTGGTCTCGGGTCTGATCGGAACCCTGTTCCTCGGATTCTTCGCCATCGACACCGGATTGTTCACCGGCGGAGACTTCGGTCAGCTCACGGTCCAGGCGATTGCGGCCTTCGCAGTCTTGATCTACTCCTTCGTCGTGGCTCTGGTCTTGGGCTTCGCAATCGAGAAGACCATGGGCTTCCGCATCACTAGTGAAGACGAAGTTGCCGGTATCGACAACATTGTTCACGGTGAAGAGGGATACCAACTGGAAGAAGACGCTCGCGTCTAAGCCTTCCTAACTCGTGTGGGGCTCGCTTGGCGGGCCCCACACGTGTGTGTGGACGTAGTCTTAGTGTCATGACCGATCCCTCCACCACACGCCGGAGTTATGGCAGTGGGGTGGTCATTGTGGTCTTTTCCCTCTCGGGGGTCTGGCACCTGGTCTCTGCGGAATCCTTCCTGTGGTTGATGCCCCCCTTCGTGCCCTTTCCCCTCGTGCTTGTGTACCTCAGCGGAATTGCGGAGCTTCTGTGTGCCGTGGGGTTACTGATGAGGTGGGGTATTGCTCCTGCGTTGACGGTGGCGACGCTTCTTGCCGTGTGGGTAGCGAATTGGTGGTACGCGCTGGACGTCACTGGCACCGAGTCGTGGTGGTTGGTCGCCCTTGCTTGGCTGAGAGTGCCCGGACAGCTTCCGCTGCTGTGGTGGGCGTGGCGAAGCCCCGGTAACCGCTGGAGAGGGCCTGAGGGAGCCTAGAATTGCGCAGTGCCTGAGCTTAGTTCTCTTCTCTCCTTCCTACTGGTTGCCCTAGTCGTCATTGTCGTACCCGGACCCAGCGTGGTGTTTGTTATTGGCCGGGCCATGATTTTGGGAACCAAAGGCGCGGTGTTGAGTGTCTGGGGAAATGCCGCCGGGGTAGGCGCGCAAATTCTGGCGGTGGCGCTGGGCTTAGGTCCCTGGGTTTCCTCGTTCCCGGGCCTATTTCTGGTCATCAAAATCCTGGGGGCTGGGTTCTTGGTCTACCTGGGCATTCAGGGAATAGTTCACCGAAAGCGCTTCGCTCTCTCCCGGGATAAGCCCTCGGCATCCTCCACCCGGAAGGTCTTGGTAGATAGTGCGGTGGTGGGCATCACCAATGCGAAAACGCTCATCTTCTTTATCGCCACTTTCCCATTGTTTGTCACCCCGGAATCGGGATCTCCCGTGGTGCAAATGCTGTTCTTGGGCGGCCTGTTTTTCGTCATTGGGGTTGCCAGTGACATGGTGTGGGCAGTCGCTGCAGGGCGGGCGCGCACATGGCTCAGTACCTCGAGCTCGCGCCTGGAATGGGTGCGCCTTTGTGGGGGAGTAGCGCTGGTAATCTTGGGGGTCTATCTTGGCGTTTATGCCTTCGGATCGTGAGTGCTTCTCTCTAATCGGTCAACCTGTGCCCAGCTATGGAAAGATACTGAGCAGTATCCAGGGATAACCTCGGCGGGAGTGCGTCCGGCTTTGATCTGTCCAAGAAACTTTGTTAGCTGGGGCGAAAAAAGATTTGCGAAGGAACCGAATTTGACCCTCCTGGGATATTTTTCGGCGACAAACGATCCATATGCTTCGTAGTCGCCCAGATCCCTGCCAATCGGGTCATTCGAAGATTTCCACCAGGCAAGCAGTGATTCGGCGCCGGTGGGAAACATCTCGCGAATCACGTCCCGTTGCATGAGTTGGTGGTGCGTGACATAGCTCAGACGAAGTGTTTTGGAAACTCCAAAAAACTTCTCGACATGCCTCATAAAGTCAATGTGGTACTCGTTGGCCACCTGGAGCAGCTGCACACCCTCCTGGGTGAGCCAGGTTTTTCGTGAAAGCAACACTGTGTCTGCATCGAGAATCAGAGAAGCAGTTCCCCTGCATTGAAGTGCCGCGGAAAGCTTGATCAGCTGCTGTGTAACCCAGCCTGCATTTCTGTCCCCTGCTCCGAACCGTTTTTCCAGTTCTGCGAGAATAGGCGCCCCAAGAATGTCCTGGTCGAACTTCAGTTGTGCGCTCGGGTGGGCTTCGAGAATGTCGGACAGAATTTGTTGAGAATTGTGCTTGGAAAAACGAGGCCCAGTTCCTTCAGCATTTCGAGGAGTAATCAGGATGATTCGCTCGATTGGATTTCGGACATTGAGTTCAGCGTGATTGAGCACGAGAGCTAGCGAGTCAAGATCTTTTTCTACGAAGGGTACGACGAGGTCAATAGCCGGAAGCTTGCGTTTGTGGCGCAGGGGATCAATGGGTTGGCAAAGTGAGATCACAACACGAGCTTGTAAAGGGAGGTATTTGGGTCGGTACACCCGGGCAATCGCATCTACCTTGCGTGCGATCCAGCCCAGTATCGGACTATTCGACCTCCGAAGCGTTCTCCGAATTAGGTCCAGAGCCTGTTCGCCGAAAGAGCCGGAGCTTCCTGTTCCGTAGGCACTTCTCGGAGACTCAGCTATCAACAGTTTCTCCTTAGGCAACGGAACAAAATCGTGGGCGATACTGGGATCGAACCAGTGACCTCTTCCGTGTCAGGGAAGCGCGCTACCGCTGCGCCAATCGCCCAATGTTGTGTTGTATGCCGAGGTGGCGACGGGATTCGAACCCGTGTAAACGGCTTTGCAGGCCGCTGCCTCGCCTCTCGGCCACACCACCACCGCATGGCCAAACCTCAAGCTTCGAGGCTTCACCGAGCGGATGACGAGATTCGAACTCGCGACCCTCACCTTGGCAAGGTGATGCGCTACCACTGCGCCACATCCGCATTCACACAACTAAGCGTGAAACCAAACTCTAGTCGAATTACTATCAAGCACACAAACCCCCACGACGTGTGTTGAGGAAAACCAATCTGCCCTACCTCCGGATCTTGATTCTAGGTATGGCAAGATAGTCAAAGCGGGCGATTGGCGCAGGGGTAGCGCGCTTCCTTCACACGGAAGAGGTCACTGGTTCGATCCCAGTATCGCCCACAAGATATCCGCCAAATTTACTGGCCTCCGGGGTTACGTCCCTGAATCGTGCGGTGATAGTGCCTTAGTAACTCACCTAACGTGCCAAGCGCTTTCCCGGTTGTCGCGACTCAATTAGACGTCTCTAAGCAACCGCATAGTTCGCTGTCGCTCGCGGTGCCGCTGCTTTAGCTGGTGGTGGTTGTTGTGGATTGCAGGAATATTGGTCCCGGTGGCAGGGGTGTCCCCGATAGTCTTAAGACACTGAAGTGCTGCTCATGCCAGAAAGCCAGAATCCTGTGACTCAAGACCCGACTTCCCCTGTTGCTGACCCCTCTCGCGTGGCGGGTAGTGACACCACTGGTTTCGATCTGTTTCCAGAGCGCGATGTGGTTGCGGTGATGCTCGAGGGAGCGATCAAAGACTTGGATCAGCCCATTCCCGCAGGTGCCTCGGTCACCCCGGTACTGGTTTCCTCACCGGAAGGTTTGGAAATCATGCGCCACAGCACAGCCCATGTCCTCGCTCAGGCAGTGCAGAAGGTATTCCCGGAGGCGAAGCTAGGAATTGGTCCCCCCATCGTCGATGGGTTTTACTACGACTTCGATGTCGCCCAAGCTTTTGCTCCCGAGGACCTCAGCACTCTCGAAAAAGAGATGACCCGCATTATCAAGCAGGGGCAACGCTTTGCGAGAAGAGTTGTGAGCGCGGCAGAAGCCCGTGAGGAACTCTCGGCAGAGCCCTTCAAGTTGGAACTCATTGGGCTTAAGGACTCCGCCAGCGCCGGCGATGCGGGGGAGAGCGTTGAGGTGGGCGAGGGCGAGCTCACCATCTATGACAATGTCGATCCGAAAACGTCCGAGGTTGTCTGGAAAGACCTGTGTCGAGGACCCCATGTACCGAGTACCCGGATGCTCGGCAATGGCTGGAAACTTACCCGCCTTGCTGCAGCGTATTGGCGAGGCAGTGAAAAAAACCCGCAATTACAGCGCATCTATGGCACGGCGTGGGCCAGTAAAGAAGACCTCCGTGCTCACCTGGACCGCTTAGAAGAAGCGGCAAAACGCGATCATCGCAAGCTGGGTGTGGAACTGGACTTGTTCTCTTTCCCGGATGAAATTGGTTCGGGATTGCCGGTGTTTCATCCCAAGGGCGGTGTCATTCGGCGCGTTATGGAGGATTATTCGCGCAGGCGCCACGAAGAAGCAGGATATGAGTTCGTCTATACCCCGCACATCACCAAGTCAGATCTCTTTGAAACCTCTGGCCACCTGTCGTGGTATTCCGAGGGCATGTTTCCTCCCATGCACGTCGATGAGCAACGCAACGAGGCCGGGGAAATAGTCAAACAGGGTGTTGATTACTTCCTCAAGCCCATGAATTGCCCGTTCCACATCCTGATCTATCGCTCCCGGCAACGTTCTTACCGCGAGCTTCCGCTGCGGATGTTCGAGTTTGGGTCGGTGTATCGCTATGAAAAAAGTGGCGTGGTACACGGACTCACGCGAGTGCGCGGCCTCACCATGGATGATGCCCACATTTTCGTCACCCCTGCGCAGCTAGAGAGCGAGCTCTCAAGAGTCCTTGAGTTTGTGCTGAACCTGCTGAGTGATTTTGGCCTGACAGATTTCTATCTCGAACTATCGACCAGGGATTCCGCCAGCGACAAGTTTGTGGGATCTGACGAGCTCTGGGATAAAGCAACGAGCACCCTAGCCAATGTTGCCGAAGCCTCTGGTCTGTCCTTAGTTCCCGATCCCGGTGGTGCGGCGTTTTATGGCCCGAAGATTTCGGTTCAGGCCCGCGACGCCATCGGCCGCAGTTGGCAAATGTCCACCATTCAGCTTGATTTCAATCTGCCCGAACGATTTGGGCTGGATTATCAATCCGCTGAAGGTGTCAGAGAAACACCGATCATGATTCACCGAGCACTCTTTGGCTCCATTGAGCGTTTCTTTGGAGTGTTAACCGAGCACTATGCCGGAGCGTTCCCAGCGTGGCTTGCGCCGGTTCAAGTGGTGGGAGTGCCCATTGCCGAGGAGTTCGCCGACTATGTCGGGGCGTTCATCCAGGAGCTCACCAGCCACGGAATTCGAGCCGAGCTGGATGACTCTGATGATCGGATGCAGAAGAAGATTCGCACTCACACGAAGGCCAAGGTTCCCTTCCTCATCATTGCCGGAGAAGAAGACCGCGCGGCCCAGGCTGTGAGTCTTCGATTCCTTGATGGCACTCAACGAAATGGTGTCCCGACCGCAGAGGCAGTAGAACTGATTCGATCCCTAGTGGAGCCTCCCCAGCGTGGCTGAGTTCGGGAACCCCGCAGACGAGACCCAGGGCGCCCCGCTCGAGGGTTCTCCGATGCTGGATCCCTCCACTCTTCCTGGTGTCCCGGATGCGTTCCAGCGGCTATGGACACCGCATCGGATTGCGTATATCCAGGGCGAAACCGCGCCCGCTGATGGTGGTTGTGTGTTTTGCCAAGCCCCGGCAGTGGCTGAAGAAGATTCGCTGGTGGTGGCGCGAGGTGAGCTTGTTTATGCCGTGCTCAACCTTTATCCCTACAACTCAGGACATCTGCTGATCTGCCCTTATCGTCATGTTGCGAATTATGACGAGGCGACACTTGAGGAAGTAGCGGAGTTGGGATCGATGACCCAGGCAGCCATGCGCACGCTGCGCGCAGTTTCTGGAGCACACGGGTTCAACCTGGGTATGAACCAGGGAAAGGTTGCCGGTGCTGGTATCGAAGAGCATTTGCACCAGCACATCGTGCCCCGGTGGGGTCAAGATTCAAACTTTTTCCCCATCATCGCTCAGACAAAAGCAATGCCCCAATTGCTGGGTGAGATGCGCGAAATCTTGCGAGACAACTGGCACTCAGGTTCCAGCGACTAGACTTTGCTAGCTCCTGATGGGAGCGCTTTAGTGAAGTCACGAGAGGACCATCGCCGCACATGAGCGACAAGAATACTTCAGCAAAAACTGGCACCGCCCGGGTTAAGCGCGGCCTTGCCGACATGCTCAAAGGCGGCGTCATTATGGACGTCGTTACGCCTGAACAGGCGCGGATCGCTGAAGATGCTGGCGCAGTAGCTGTGATGGCGTTGGAGCGTGTTCCTGCTGATATTCGGGCTCAAGGTGGCGTCGCGCGAATGAGCGACCCCGATTTGATTGATGGCATTAAAGCCACGGTGTCGATTCCCGTGATGGCGAAAGCTCGAATTGGCCACTTTGTCGAGGCGCAGGTTCTCGAAGCGCTCGCGGTGGACTACATCGACGAGTCCGAGGTGCTGAGCCCGGCCGATTATGTCAACCACATCGACAAGTGGGGCTTTACCGTTCCCTTCGTGTGTGGTGCTACGAATTTGGGGGAGGCCTTGCGTCGCGTCACTGAGGGTGCCGCGATGATTCGCTCGAAGGGTGAAGCCGGCACTGGGGATGTCTCCGAGGCCACCAAACACATGCGGACCATTTCAGGCGAAATCAACCGCTTGTCGTCGATGAATCCTGACGAGCTGTATGTGGCTGCCAAAGAATTACAGGCCCCCTATGAACTGGTCGCCGAAGTCGCCTCGAGCGGGAAGCTTCCTGTGGTGATGTTCACGGCCGGTGGTATTGCTACCCCTGCGGATGCCGCCATGATGATGCAGTTGGGAGCCGATGGAGTCTTTGTCGGTTCAGGAATTTTCAAAGCCGGCAACCCCGCAGAACGGGCTGCAGCCATTGTCAAGGCGACTGCTCAATTCAGAGATGCCGCCGTGATTGCGGAAGCGTCTCGAGGGCTTGGCGAAGCGATGGTCGGGATTAACGTCTCCGATTTGCCAGCCCCTCACCGCCTTGCCGAGCGTGGCTGGTAACTCCCCGGCACGAATTGGGGTCTTAGCTCTCCAAGGGGATGTCGCTGAGCATGTAACAATGCTGCGCTCCCTCGGAGCTGATGTCGTGGAGGTGCGCCTGCCGACGGATCTAGAGGGCCTGGATGGGCTTGTGCTGCCCGGTGGCGAATCCAGCGTCATGGACAAGCTGTTGCGACTATTCACCCTTCAGGAGCCACTGAGGGCCTTGATTCGCCAGGGTCTTCCCGTTTTGGGGACCTGTGCAGGGCTGATTCTTCTGGCCGACACACTCGAGGATGGAATTGCTGGACAGCAAACACTGGGTGGTCTGGATGTGAGTGTGTCCAGGAACGCCTTTGGCTCGCAGGTGGATTCCACGGAGGTGGATCTCTCCATTGACGGAATTGATGGCGAGCCTATGACGGTTGCTCTCATCCGTGCCCCGCTGGTCACCACAGTGGGCGAGGGTGTGCGCGTGATTGCGAGAATGCCCGATGGCGGAATTGTCGGCGTCGAACAGGGCGCCCTTATTGGCGTGTCTTTCCACCCGGAAATCACCGGAGATACTCGGCTCCATCGCTATTTCTTGGAGCGTGTAGCCCAGAGCTAAGCGGGTCGGCAGCCGAGGCTTTAGGATGGTCCTTTGAGACGGGGAGAGTTATGTCGGGACACTCTAAGTGGGCCACCACTAAACACAAAAAGGCCATCATCGATTCACGGCGCGCAAAATCGTTTGCGAAGCTGATCAAAAATATCGAAGTGGCCGCCAAGGTCGGAGGCGCAGATGTCGCCGGTAATCCCACGTTGGCCGATGCTATCCAGAAGGCTAAAAAGACCTCGGTACCCAACGACAACATTGACCGCGCCGTCAAGCGAGGTGCTGGTCTTAGCGGCGAAGCCGTCGATTACCAGACGATCATGTACGAAGGCTACGGTCAGGCTGGGGTAGCGATGCTGATTGAGTGTCTTACCGACAACCGCAACCGCGCCGCGGCTGAGGTGCGCACGATCATGAGCCGCAACGGTGGCACCATGGCAGACCCCGGCAGCGTGGCCTATAACTTTTCTCGCAAAGGTGTTATTTCGATCACTAAGACCGAGGGTGTGACCGAGGACGACGTATTACTTGCGGTGCTCGAAGCAGGCGCGGAAGAAGTGATCGACCGTGGCGGCGGATTTGAGGTCATCACGGAACCCGCTGACCTTGTCGAGGTTCGAAAGGCTATTCAAAGCGCCGGTATTGATTACGATTCGGCCGAAGCAGAATTTATTGCCACGGTCAGCGTTTCCCCCGATGCCGAAACAGCCCGAAAAATCATTTCACTGGTGGAAGCACTCGAGGACAGTGACGACGTGCAGAATGTTTTCACCAATATGGACCTCTCTGCGGAGGTGTCGGCGGCTCTAGAAGCTTCCGAGGGGTAGTTTGGCCCTATGACCACGATTCTCGGCATTGACCCGGGGCTCACCCGTTTAGGGGTGGGTGTGGTGCGGCAAGGTGGTGGACGAACCGTTTCCCTGCTGCACGTAGAGGTATTGCGCACCCCCGCGACGGCAGAAATATCCCATCGACTGGGCACTCTTTCGGGGGCAATTGATGAATTACTCGCTCGTTTCAATCCCGATATCGTCGCCTTGGAGAGGGTTTTTGCCCAGCACAATGTGCGCACGGTGATGGGCACCGCCCAGGTCAGTGGAGTCGTGTTGGCACTCGCTCATGCCCGTTCAATTCCTGTGTCACTGCGCACCCCCAGTGAAGTGAAGGCTGCGGTTACGGGTCACGGGCGAGCAAATAAGGACCAGGTGGGCACCATGGTGGCTCGGATTCTGGGCTTAGCAGAAATCCCTCAACCAGCCGATGCCGCTGATGCGCTCGCTTTGGCCATTACCGAGGCCTGGCGAGGCGTGGCACCGGCCTCTGCTGCTAGTGAATCCACCCCGGCCCAAAAGGCGTGGCGGGAGGCCGAAGCACGAGCAAAGCGACCTAAGCTACAGAAATGATTTCCTCTCTTCGCGGCGTCGTCACCCACCGCGCGGGGGCTGACGTGGTGGTGGAAGTGGGGGGCATTGGTTATCTCGTCACGGTTCCCGATCGTCTTGCGCTGAGTCTTGGCGAGGGCGAAGAGACACTCCTCTACACGTCGATGGTCGTGCGAGAAGACCACATCGCGCTTTTTGGTTTTGGATCACGCGACGACCTAGGTCTTTTCAGCCTGGTTCGGAGCGTCAATGGCGTGGGCCCGAAGTCTGCACTGGCGATTTTGAGCCATCTGTCTGCCGATGAAATTCACGATGCCGTGGTCACCGAAAATGATGGGGCCTTTCGCCAAGTCAGCGGAATAGGTCCCAAAACGGCCAAACTGATCGTGCTGTCCCTGCAGGGCGCTTTTGACACCGTAAGCCCCAAGAAGTCGACCGCCTCGACCTCAGATGTGCCCGAAGTGCTCCGTCAGTCCGTGGTGCAGGCTCTGGTGGGCCTGGGGTGGTCTGAGAAAATCGCTCGGGAGGGTGTCACGCAGGCCCTTGAGGAGCAGCCAGGACCAGTTGTGGATGCCGGAGTCCTCTTGCGCCAAGCCTTGACTATCCTGGGCCCGAAGACGAGCAGGGAGGCCCGGTCATGAGTATTCCCGAGACATCAGGGCCTACGAGCAAAGAGCAGGTCGAATCGGAGGGCGAGATTTCTTTCGAAGGTGCCCTGCGCCCCCGGCGTCTCGATGAATTTGTCGGTCAGACAAAGGTACGCGATCAGCTGATTTTGCTCCTCGACGCGGCCACCCAACAAGGCAGAAGTCCTGATCACATTTTGCTCAGTGGCCCTCCCGGTCTGGGTAAAACGACGCTGGCGATGATTGTGGCAGAGGAAACGGGGCAGGCTCTGCGGATCACCAGTGGACCGGCTATTAATCACGCGGGTGACCTCGCGGCGGTGTTGTCATCCTTAGTCCCCGGTGAGGTCCTCTTTATTGATGAAATCCACCGCATGGCCCGTCCGGCAGAGGAAATGCTCTACCTCGCCATGGAAGATTTCCGCATCGACATCATGGTGGGCAAAGGTGCTGGAGCAACCACGCTACCGCTGGACTTGGCGCCCTTCACCCTCGTCGGAGCGACCACTCGCTCTGGCCTGTTGCCGGGCCCCTTGCGAGACCGTTTTGGCTTCACCGCCCACCTAGAGTTCTATTCGGCCGAAGAGCTCACCGAAGTGGTCAGACGCTCCTCGGCCATGTTGGGGCTCACCTGGCCCAGCGAAGCACTCGCTGAAATCGCGGGGCGATCCCGCGGGACACCCCGTATCGCTAACCGCTTGCTACGCCGGGTTCGCGACTATGTTTTGGTCCACAAATCTGAACCCACTATGGAAGCAGTGCACCTGGCTCTCGAGCTTTATGACGTGGATGAGCTGGGCTTGGATCGTCTTGACCGAGCGGTCTTGGACGCTCTGATTGTTAAGTTCCAGGGTGGACCCGTGGGGCTGGGTACCCTCTCCGTGTCAGTGGGGGAGGAGACCGAGACCATCGAGTCGGTGGTGGAGCCATTCCTGGTCCGGCAGGGCTTTATTCAGCGCACTCCCCGCGGTCGCGTTGCCACTCCCGGGGCTTATGCCCACTTAGGTCACCAAGCGCCTGGGCTCAATGACCTATAGTTACCAGGTAGCTTAATCACGCCGAACGCCCGACGAAAGGCTTGTGGAACCACATGGATCCCATTTCCCTCTTTATGATCGCAGTCCTCGGACTTCTGATTTTTTTCATGATCCGAAACTCACGCAAGCAGCGTGCGACCCAGCAGGAGCTCCAAGAAAAGCTCAAGCCAGGAGCTCACGTAATGACCTCCTTTGGCCTGTATGCAACTGTTGTCGCGCTGGATGACGACACGAATATCGCCACTCTGAATGTCGGCACGGGGTCGCTGAAGGTGCACCGTCAAACGTTGACCAAGATCATTGAGGCTGATTCACCCGAGGCCAAGGTGCTTACCGCAGGAACTTCTGCGGCTTCAAAGCCTGCTGCCACGAAGCCTGCGGCCAAGGCTGCGACTAAAGCACCCGCTAAATCAGCGGGGGCCAAGGCCAAGCAGGCCTAGAACCTCCCGAGATAAGAAGGCTAGACACTGTGGCATCAAGTTCTGTTGTGACGTCCGCTGTGCGGCGTTTTGTCTGGTTAGGCGTGATCTTTGGCCTACTCATTGGAGGCAACGCTTTCGCAGTCTGGCAAAACGAAGGGTCGTGGGTTCCTAAGCTTGCCCTCGACCTCCAGGGGGGAACCCAGATCATCCTGGCCCCTTTGGTCGCTGAAGGACAAGACGTCACAGAAGAACAGCTCAACCAGGCTGTCTCCATCATTCGTCAGCGTGTGGACGCTGGTGGTGTGGCTGAAGCAGAGGTCGCCACTCAGGGTGGGTCCAACATTGTTGTCTCGATTCCTGGGACGCCTGATGCGGCCACCCTGGAGAGAATTCGCTCCTCGGCCAAGCTGGAGTTTCGCCCAGTGCTGGTGACCGGTTTCGCTGAGGTTGCTGAGGAAGTCAACCCCGAGGATGTCATCATCGACGGGGGCGAGCCCCTCGTTACTCCAGAGAACGCCAGTGACTTGGCCTGGATTACCCCCGCCGTGGACGCCGTCTATAACCAGTTGAACTGTGAGCAGTTGGATTCCTTGGGTGCCAATGTGGCAGATCCCACCCAACCGCTCGTGACCTGTTCCGAAGGTGGGTTGAGTAAATACATTCTTGGCCCCGTCGAGGTGGGCGGAGAAACCATCGATGATGCCCTGGCCGGCTTGATTCCAGGACCCCAAGGAAGCGTCACCACTGAGTGGGGTGTGTTCCTTGATTTCGACGAGGTCGGAACGGAAGGCTTCCGCCGAGTGACCGAGCGCCTCGTGGGGCTCGAGGGTGTGCGCAACCAGTTCGCGATCGTACTGGATGGAAAAGTTATTAGTGCGCCCAGGACGTTAGCCGCGATTACCGATGGAAGCCCTCAAATCAGTGGCTCCTTCACGCAAGAGTCCGCGACTGTTTTGGCTGACCAGCTCAAGTTTGGTGCCCTACCGATTGGCTTCGAGGTTCAAAGCGCGGAGACCATCACCGCGACACTGGGTCTATCGCAGCTTCAAAGCGGCCTGCTAGCCGGTGCTATCGGTCTTATCTTGGTGGTCCTGTATTCGCTAGTCCAGTACCGAATGCTGGGCCTTGTGACCGTATTCTCACTCTCGACTGCCTTCGTGCTCAGCTATTTCGTCATTACGTATTTGTCGAACTCCCAGGGTTATCGTCTGTCTCTGGCAGGTGTGGCGGGTCTGATCGTTGCTATTGGTATCACCGCGGACTCGTTCATCGTGTTCTTCGAGCGAATCCGTGACGAGTTGCGAGATGGGCGAGTGTTGGATTCCGCTATTTCGGCTGCGTGGAAGCGGGCGTTTAGAACGATTCTTGCCTCCGACGCGGTGGGCTTCCTCGCTGCTGCCGTTTTGTTCATTCTGGCTGTGGGTAACGTGCGAGGTTTTGCCTTCACGCTCGGTATCACCACGGTGGTTGACTTGATTATTGTCGCTTTGTTCACTCAACCGCTGATGCAGGTGTTGGGTCGGACGTCGTTCTTTAGTTCGGGTCATCCCATTAGTGGGCTCGATCCCAAGGCCCTTGGTGCGGTATACCGAGGACGGGCCCGCTTTAGAGACCCTGTGGATGTCGATACGACCGCGCGCAAAAAGAGCGCCAAGGAAATGAAACGCCGTCAGACCATTGCTGAGCGCAAAGCAGCGGAAGAAGCAGCGCTCGAAGAGGGGAAGAAGTAGATGTCACGCTTGACCACTTTTGGAAATGCCCTCTACACGGGGGAGCGGTCCTTTGATTTTGTCGGAAACCGGGTTCGCTGGTATTCCATTGGCGCCGCGATTGTCGTGTTAGCTATTGTCTTGACAATCCTTCGTGGCGGTTTCACCTTCGGCATTGAATTCCGCGGCGGGTCTGAGTTTCGTGTTTCTGCTCCCTCAGATATCTCGGAGCAAATAGCACTGGACACCGTAGGAGAGATCGTGGGCGTGGATTCTCACCCGCGAGTGTCCATCGTTGGTGGTGACTCCATTCGGGTCCAGACTGAGCAGCTCACGGATGCCCAGACGACCCAGTTGCGTGGTGAACTAGCCGACGCGTACAACGTGGAGATCACCGAGGTCACAGCATCGTTTATCGGAGCTACCTGGGGACAAGACATCACTCGCCAGGCCCTGATCGGACTCTTTGTATTCCTGATTCTGGTGTCCATGGTGATGGCGGTCTACTTCCGCACCTGGAAAATGTCGATTGCTGCGCTCACGGCGTTGGCTCACGATTTGCTCATCACGGCCGGTATTTATGGGGTTTTGGGGTATGAAATCACGCCAGCTGCGGTGATTGGCCTGTTGACCATCCTGGGTTATTCCCTGTATGACACCGTGGTGGTGTTCGA
>Ga0209251_1001184_pt1 | contig 20824 bp, 24 predicted proteins | sample SaaInlV_100m_DNA_6_FD_184665 | JGI IMG/M metagenome (GOLD analysis project Ga0209251, IMG submission 184665) | Marine microbial communities from expanding oxygen minimum zones in the Saanich Inlet - Saanich Inlet SI073_LV_10m_DNA (SPAdes) (version 2) | ecosystem: Environmental > Aquatic > Marine... | reverse complement strand
TTTGAGAATAATTGCGGGTATAATTATAATAATTTTTTCATTACAATTAATTGGATTTATAAATATTGGATATTTAAATTTAGAAAAAAGATTTGAAGCAAGAAAATCACAAAACATTTTATTTCCATATACTATAGGATTGGCCTTTGGGTTTGGCTGGACACCTTGTATTGGTCCAATTCTAGGGTCTATTTTAGCTTTAGCTTCTATTGAAGAAACTTTATCTAAGGCTATTATTTTGTTAAGTTTTTACTCTATAGGTCTTGCTATTCCTTTTGTTTTATCGGGTTATTTAATTCAAAAATTTTTATTATTTTCAAAAAATTTCAAGAAAAATATAAATATCATATCTAAAATAGGTGGAATTATTCTTTTAATTACAGGTATATTAATTTTAACAAACCAATTACAGGCGATTGGTTTTTATATAATTAAAATTTTCCCTTTTATGCAAAATTTCGGTTAAAAGTATTAATGAAAATTTATCAAATAGATTCAAGTGCTAGAAAAAAAGGCTCCTCATCAAGAGCTCTTGCAAAAAAATTATTAGATAAAATAAAAAAACCAGATGATGAAGTCATTTATAGAGATCTAGATGATGAAATGCTTTTTGTAAGTGGACTGACAGAGTCTGGAATGAAGATTGATGAAAAAGATCAAACTGAAGATCATAAAAAAATGTTTAAATTGTCAGACATACTTGTTAAAGAATTAAAAGAGAGCGATGTTATAATAATTTCAGCTCCAATTTATAATCATGGGCCCCCTGCAACACTTAAAGCATGGTGTGACTTAGCAGCGAGAATTGGAGAAACATTCAGGTTCAAACCTAATGGCAGAAGAGAAGGTTTGCTTCAAAACAAACAGGCATATTTAGTTATTACATCAGGAGGCACCAAATTAAATAGTTCAGAAGATTTTTTAACACCATGGTTAAAATATATGTTGAATTTTTTTGGTATTGAAAAAGTAGATATCATTTGTGCTGATCAAATGGCGCTAGATTATGATAAATCAATTAAAGACGCAGAAGCTCAAATAGAAAATCTTTTTAAAGATTAGATAAAATTGAATTAGAAGACTTTATAGTATTGGCATTTCCTCCTAAATCTTGAGTTCTACTGTCTTTATTGCTTAAAGATTTTTCAATCGCTTGAACAATTGAATTTGAAGCTTCATTTTCTCCTAAATAATCCAACATCATTGCACCAGACCAAATTTGACCTATTGGATTAGCAATTCCTTTTCCCGCTATATCAGGAGCAGAACCATGGACAGGTTCAAATAAAGATGGAAATTTATTTTCAGGATTAATGTTTCCAGAAGGCGCAATCCCAATAGTACCTGTACAAGCAGGGCCTAGGTCTGAGAGAATATCTCCAAATAAATTTGATGCAACCACAACATCAAACCACTCAGGATTGAGAACAAATCTTGCAACTAAAATATCAATATGAAATTGGTCTGTTTTAATTTCTGGATAGTTTTTTTTCATTTTATTAAATCGCTCATCCCAAAATGGCATTGTAATTGAGATTCCATTTGATTTTGTTGCGTTAGTTAATTTTTTTCTTTTTCGTTGTTTAGCTAATTCAAAAGCAAATTTTTGTACTCTATCTACCCCGTGTGCTGACATGATAGTTTCTTGAATTGCAATTTCTCGATCAGTATTTTTATACATTCTTCCACCTACAGAAGAATACTCTCCTTCAGTATTTTCTCTTACTATCAGCATATCTATGTCACCAGGTTTTTTATTTGCTAATGGAGGGTCAATTCCTGGAAATAGTTTTACAGGTCGAAGATTTATATACTGATCAAATTCCCTTCTAAACTGAAGCAAAGAACCCCATAAAGATATATGATCTGGAACTTGATCTGGCATACCAACTGCTCCAAAAAATATTGCATCATGTTTTCCTAATTTCTCCTTCCAATTATCTGGTAGCATTTTTCCATGTTTTTCATAATAATCACAAGAAGCGAAATCATATTCAGTAAAATTAATTTTAAATTGATGTTTTTGAGCAGCTTCTTTTAATATTTTTATTCCTTCAGGTACTACTTCTTTTCCAATTCCATCTCCTGATATAGAAGCAATATTATATTCTTTCATAAGTAAAAATTTATACTCCAAAAAAGTGTTAATTTATAATGTTAATTTATCTTTATAATTATAAACGTTCATTGTTTTGACATATTTTATTTGTTAGTTTTGATTATGAAAAAAATAATAATTTTAATCTTTTTTAGTTTCCTCTTTGTCTCAAATTCTAATGCGGCTTGTGATGATCCCCTAACTGATGGGGTAGATTACTCTAATTGTAGATTTTCTGATGCGCAAGATTTACAAGGAAGCTATCTTCCAAATTCAAACTTATCTTTTGCAAGTTTTATTCAAGTAAATTTTGATAAAAGTATTATGATGAATTCAAATTTGTCATTTGGCACTTTTCCAGAGTCAACATTTGTAAGAGCTAATCTTTATGAAACAATTACTATTGGTGCAAATTTTGAAAAAACAAATTTTACTGGATCTAATTTAACAAGAGTAGACTTTATGGGAGCAACTTTAATTGAAGCTAATTTTCAAAATGCAAACCTAATGGAGGCTAATTTTACTTCATCTAATATTACCAATGCAAATTTTGATGGTGCTAATTTAATTGGCGCGACATGGACTAGTGGTGAAACTTGTGGCCCAGGGTCAATTGGCATATGCAATAAGTAGTCATGAATACGGCTATTAAAACAGACGATGTCATATTCAATTTTTTTAAACAAATTTGCGATGAAAAAGATGATCAAAAATGTGTTGAACTTGGAAATGAATGGATAAAAGCGATGGAAACAAATTTATCAAGTATGGAGGCAAATCTTAACGGTGCTGATAAATTAAAACATCAAGATGACATTAAAAGTAATCGAGATCATTTAAATAATCTTAAAACAAAAAACTCATCTGAATGGCGTGAATATGCTACTCAGTGCATGATCGAGATAATGAATCACAAAGGCCAACAATAATGAGTAACCAAGAAAGAGTTTTTGTTATAATTTGTGCATCATTAATTATTTTCACATTATATTATCTTGCTGACAAACATCTTTTTTAATTAACTTTAAATAATTCTCAAAATAGAGTATTAATTTGTCAAAGGGGTGTCCTAACAGACTGAGATTAAACCCTAAGAACCTGTCCGGTAATTCAGAAAGGGAGAATAATGGATAAAACATACTTTATAGAACAATCAACATCACTAACTTTAGTAATTGTTATTAGTTTAATCTTTGCAGTATTAGGGATTTATCACTCAAAAAAATTTGGTGGCATTAATAATTATTTAACAGCAAATAGAAATATTGGATTATTTTCATTAACAACAAGTCTTGTTGCTTCAGCATTGGGTGCGTGGATATTGTTTGGTCCTGTAGCAGCAGCTACCTGGGGAGGTATTGGTGCAGTAATTGGCTATGCATTAGGGACAGCTTTTCCAATGATTTTTTTAATTTATTTTGGAAAAAAAATTAGAAATGAATTTCCAAAAGGCTCATCTCTAATTGAGTTTATGAGAAAAAAATTTGGAAAAAGCTTATTTAAACTGATTTTATTAATGACCATATTTTATATGTTCATCTTTTTATGTGCAGAGGTTACTGCGGTAGCTGTCTTGATTAATTATTTATCAGGAACTGAATTATGGATTACAGCTTTAATAGTATTGATATCAACTTTAACTTACACACTATATGGTGGATTAAGAGCATCAATATTTACTGATAACATTCAAATGATTGTAATCGGAATACTTCTATTAACATTAATTTCAATCATTAGTTCATCAAGTGGAAATAATTTTTCATTTGAATTTATTGAGAATAAAAATCCTCAACTGTTAAGCTCATCATATATTCCAAGTTATACAGCTGGATTAACTTTTTTTATAGCTGTAGCTGCAACAAATTTATTTCATCAAGGAAATTGGCAAAGAGTTTATGCAGCAAAGAATTATCAAACTTTAAAATCAAGTTTGATTATCTCATTTTTTATAATTATACCCATTGTTTTTTTAATGGGTTTTATTGGAATGGTTTCATTTTCTTTAGACTCAAGTACAAGACCTGATTTAGGTTTTTTTACATTATTACTAAAAGATCAAACGGAATTATTATCCTTATTGATAATTGTACTTGGACTATCACTTACAATTTCAACAGTAGATACATTAGTAAATGCTATTTCAAGTTTGTTTGTTGTAGACGGCAAAGCAACTTTTGACTTAGATAAAAAAACAGACTATCTAAAAGTGTCTAAATATTTTATCATTCTTCTGTCAATAATTGCTTTTGCTGTAGCATCAAGAGGTTTTGATATTTTATATTTATTTTTATTAGCAGATCTGTTTTGTTGTGCATTTGTAATAACTGTTTTTTATAGTTTTTATAAAAAGATAAATGAAAAAACTGCTTATTTTTCTATTATAATTGGTTTACTTGCAGGTTTCTTAATGTTTCCATTTCCAGATTTTTCTAAAAGTTTATTGGTGGGAGTATTTTTGCCTAAAGAATATTTTTCACCTTTTGTAGCTCAATCTTTATTATTTTTATCTTTTTTTGTTGCAACTTTTTTACCTGCAATAATTTTAAAATTAAAAAAAAATTAATTTAGATCGAGGATTTTAAAGCGTCATAAATTAGTTCTTTGGTTGTTTCACCAATACTTCTATAAACTTCTTTATTGTCTTTAAAAATTAGGAGTGTTGTTTGATATTGCACATTAAAAAATTCAGCAATTTCTTTATTTGTTACATCAAAAGCAAAATATTCAATATTATCAAAATCGTTTTTTGCTTTATTTAATATTTTCATCTGACTTGCACAAGATGTGCAATATTTAATCCATGAACTGACTACTACAACTTTTCCTTCCAATAAAGCTTTATCGAACAACTCTTTTTTGTAAGTTGTCTCTTTGCTAATTGCATTAGAGCTTAATATAAAAGTAAAAATTAAAAATATTAAAATCTTTTTCATAATTGATTTTAGAATAAATTTTAATTTATTGTAATCAATCAAATTGTCCCTATATACTGATGACCACATGTCAGAAAATCAAATAATTATTAAAAACTTATCAAAAGTTTATAAAAATGGCTTTAATGCACTAAAAACAATAAATTTAAACATTAAAAAAGGCGAGATTTTTGCAATGCTTGGACCGAATGGTGCCGGCAAAACTACTTTAATTAGTATAATCTGTGGCATCGTAAAACCATCATCAGGAAAAGTTACTGTTGATGGATTTGATATAATTGATGATTATAGAGAAACAAGATCAAGAATTGGTTTGGTTCCACAAGAATTAACTTTAGAGCAATTTGAAACAGTTTTTAATAACGTCTCTTATTCAAGAGGATTATATGGAAAAAAACCAGACCCCAAACATATAGAAAAAATTTTAAAACAGCTAAGTCTTTGGGATAAAAAAGATCAAAGATTGAGACAATTATCAGGAGGAATGAAGCGAAGAGTTTTAATCGCAAAAGCCTTATCTCATGAACCTTCGATACTATTTTTGGATGAACCTACTGCTGGAGTAGATGTTGAGTTAAGACAAGATATGTGGAAAATTGTCGAAGAGTTAAGAAAAACAGGTGTTACGATTATCTTAACAACTCATTATATCGAAGAAGCAGAAGCTATTGCTGATAGAGTAGGTGTCATAAACCAAGGTGAAATAATAGTTGTTGAAGAAACAAAAGAATTATTAAAAAAAATGGGACACAAAAAATTGACTGTAGAGCTTCAAGATGAGATTTCTAAAATTCCAGATAGCTTAGATAAATATAAATTAGTTTTAGGTAAAAATAAGATGTCAATTGATTATACATACAATGTTCAAGCTGAACAAACTGGTATTACAAATTTATTACAAGATATAAAAGACGCTGGTTTAAAACTAAAAGATTTAAAAACAGAACAAAGCACTTTAGAAAAAATATTTGTTAGCTTAGTAAAGGAAAATAATGAAATTTAATTATTCTGCATTTAAAGCAATATATCTTCATGAAATGGATAGATTTAAAAGAACATTGATGCAATCTTTGCTGTCACCAGTTTTATCTACTTCTCTTTATTTTATTGTATTTGGGTCTGTCATTGGCGGGTATGTAGAAAAAATTGATGGAATTAGTTACGGCTCATATATCGTTCCTGGTCTACTAATGTTAACATTATTAACTCAATCAATTACCAATACTTCTTTTGGAATATTTTTTCCTAAATTTAATGGAACTATTTATGAAATTTTAGCTGCACCAATTTCAACATTGGAAATAGTCTTAGCTTTTGTTGGGGCGGGAGCCACTAAAACTTTAATTGTTGGAGTAGTAATTTTTATTACTGCAACTTTTTTTGTTGAAGTAGATGTCAAATATCCATTATTAGTAATTTTCTTACTTGTCCTTGTAGCATTCACTTTTGCATTATTTGGTTTTTTAATAGGATTAATGAGCTCAAATTTTGAACAAATGTCTATCATTCCAACATTAATTATTACACCAATGGTATTTTTGGGAGGAAGTTTATATTCTTTAGATATGTTGCCGCCTTTTTGGCAAACAGTTACATACTTTAATCCAGTAGTTTATTTAATTAATGGGCTAAGATTTGCTTTTTATGGAGTATCAGACTTTAATATATGGATTAGTATAAGCTCAATGGTAGTTTTCTTATTTATTTGTATAGGGGTAGTATCTGTATTATTGAAAAAGGGATATAATATAAAATCTTAGCTGCTAGCTATCTTTTTTTTAGGATCATAAAAAGGTTTTTCAACAACAACACAATTAAAATTTCCTTCATTTGTTGTTACTTCAAATTTATTTCCAATTTCAGATTGTTCAACTGCAAGCATAGCTAACGCTATATTTTTTTTTAATCTAGGAGAGTAAACTGCAGATGTAACTTTACCAATATTATTATTATCTTTTGTCAGTTTCCAGAATGTTGTGTTTGGACCTTTTAAAGGTTCACAATCAATTTCGATACCAACTTGTTTTCTTTTTATGCCATCCTGTTTAATTTTTTGTAATGCATCTTTACCAACAAAATTTATATCAGAATCTAAACTTACCAATCGATCTAATCCTAACTCGAATGGATTAGTATTGATGTCAGCATCAGCATGATATGACAACATTCCACCTTCAATTCTTCTTATTGTTGAGGTATGACCTGGCTGTAAACCGTATTCTTTTCCAGCTTCCATAATTTTTTCATACAATTGATTTCCTTTAGACCCATCTCTTAAATATATTTCATAACCAAGTTCACTCGACCAGCCAGTTCTTGATACAATTAAAGGAATTCCATCTAAATTATATTCTCTTAACCAGTAATATTTTAAATCCTTAATGTCTTCTCCAAAAAGTTTAATCATTATTTCTCCTGATGTGGGCCCTTGAAGTTGTAATGGAGAAACATCAGGTTCTTTAATCTGAACATTTAAACCTGAATTAACAGCTACACCTTGTGCCCATAATAAAACGTCACTGTCAGCTAATGATAGCCAAAAATGATTTTCATCTAATCTTAATAAAACCGGATCGTTTAAAATTCCACCTTCATTATTTGTGATTAAAACATACTTGCATTGACCAACAGCTAGTTTTGATAAGTCTCTTGGTGTTAATAATTGTGTAAATTTGTATGCATCTGGTCCAGTAATCTCAACCTGTCTTTCAACAGCCACATCACAAAGAATAGCTTTTTCAATTAAGTTCCAAAAGTTTTGTTCAGGACTTCCAAAATCTCTTGGGATATACATATGATTATAAACAGAAAACCCTGTAGCGCCCCACTTTACAGTAGAGTCGAAATAAGGTGATTTTCTAATTTGTGTGCCAAAACCAAAATTTTTATTACTCATTTTCGTTCCATAACAGCCCCAATCATTGATTACAAATAAAAAATAGCCCAGTTAAGGGCTATTAAAAAAAATGAGAGGGAATCTATTTTTATTTAAAATTGTTCAGATTCAGTTGAACCAGCCATTGCAGTTGTAGAACTTTTTCCACTGCTAATAGTATTTGAAACAGCATCAAAATAAGAAGTACCTACTTCTCTTTGGTGTTTAACACTTGTATAGCCATCTTTTTCTCTAGAAAATTCTTGTTGTTGAATTCTAGAATAAGCTGCCATTCCTTCTTTTTTATATTTTTCTGCAAGTTCAAATATAGCTATGTTTTGTGTGTGAAATCCAGCTAATGTTATAAATTGAAATTTATAACCCATCTTAGCAATTTCTTGTTGGAATGAAGCTATCTCATCATCATTTAAATGTTTTTTCCAATTAAATGAAGGTGAACAATTGTAGGCTAATAATTTACCAGGAAATTTTTCATGAATTGCATCGGCAAACTTTTTAGCTTCTGCAAGATTTGGAGTTGCTGTTTCACACCATATTAAATCAGCATAAGGTGCATAAGCAAGCCCTCTTGAAATAGCTTGTTCAATTCCATCTTTGACATAAAAGAATCCTTCAGGAGATCTTTCACCAGTTAAGAATGGTTTATCATTTTCATCAAAATCATTAGTAATTAATTTTGCAGCATTAGCATCAGTTCTCGCTAGGATAATCAAAGGAACTTCAGCAATATCAGCAGCAAGTCTTGCAGATTTTAAATTTTTAACCATCGTTCCAGTTGGAACTAAAACTTTACCACCCATGTGACCACATTTTTTTTCACTAGCTAATTGATCTTCAAAGTGAACACCTGCAGCTCCTGCTCTTATAAATTTTTTAGTGAGCTCAAATACATTTAGTGGACCACCAAATCCTGCTTCACCATCTGCTATAATTGGTAACATGTAATCTACAGCATTTTCTTTTTTCATGTCACCATCTTGAATTTCCATATGTTGAATTTGATCAGCTCTTACTAAAGAATTGTTCATTGTCTCAACTAGTTTTGGGGCACTATCATACGGATATAAAGATTGATCAGGATACATTTCACCAGCTGTATTTGCATCAGCAGCTACTTGCCATCCACTAAGATAAATTGCTTTTAATCCTGCTTTTGCATGTTGCACTGCTTGGTTACCAGATAATGACCCAAGTGTATTAACATAAGCTTCTGAATTTAATAAATTCCATAACTTTTGTGATTGATTTTTGCACATAGAGTACTCAATTTTTATTGAACCTCGAAGACGTTCAACTTCATCGTCTGTGTAATCACGTTTTATTCCTGCAAATCTTTTTAGATCGTATGAGATATTTTCTGCACTCATTAATGATAGTCCTATGATGTTATTATTTTAAAAAAATTGAATTAGTAGAAAAGAATTAGTTATTATCGTCTAGAGACTTAATAAGGTCATTCATTCCACTAGAACCCCAATCACAATGATCATCTCTCATATAGATACCTCTACTGTTATGCTGATCAAAATCCTCTTTTTTTATGATTTGAGCTTCATTTTCATTATTATTTAATTTTTTGTTCATACAAATCTTATAATTTACAAGATTTACAATTTCTATAAAATTCTTTAAAATGCTTGTAAATCAAAGAAAAAAATTGTAAAAATAAATTTACAAAATTTACAAATAGTAAATATGAGTCAAATAGATTTAAAAATAGGGCCAAAAATCAAAGCTTTTAGAAGGCAATTAGGTCTCCAGGCAAACAAATTAGCAGAAGATTTAAGTATATCTCCGAGTTATTTAAATTTAATTGAAAGTGGAAAAAGAAAAATAGATGGCGACTTGCTATTAAGTGTCTGTGAAAAATTAAATATTGAGCTATCTGATCTAACGTCAAAGTCAGATCTTAACTTGCAAAATACAATTTCTGAAATTTTAGATGATAGTTTATTTGAAGACCTAGATATTTTGGGACCTGAAGTAAAAGATTTGGTTAGTACCAATCCTAAAATTGGTAAAGCAATTGTAAGATTAGGAGACATATTAAAAAAAAAAGATCATGAACTAATTGATAAGATTGAAAAGATATCTGGAAAGATTGTTGATAATAGAAAAAACTCATTTCCAGGTGAAGTTATCTCAGATTTTCTTCAACAAAATAGAAATTATTTTCCAAAATTAGAAGAGTTTGCAAATAAAGTTTTTGAAAAAATTCAAAAAAATAATCGAACAAGATATATTGCTTTATGTGAATATTTAAAATCTGAATATTCGATCAAAGTTGTAGATATAATACCAGAAGAAAATAAACCTTTTTCAAAAATTTATCACAAAAATAAAAAAGAACTTTTGTTAAGTGATTACAGTTCATTAGAGACAAAAAAATTGCACGCAGCTGCCCAAATAGCACAAGAAGGAGCTAGCAAAGAAATCGATAAATATTTATCATCTTTTAGTTTTCCATCAGAAGAATCTAAGAAATTAACAAAAGTGGCTATGTTAAATTATTGTGGTGCTGCAATATTAATGCCTTATAAATTATTTCATTCTGAATGTAAGAAACTTAAATATGATCTTGAATTATTACAAAATACTTTTGCAACGTCTTTTGAGCAAGTTGCGCATAGGGTTACATGTTTACAAGATCCAAAACTTCCAGGAATACCATTTCACTTTTTAAGAGTAGATATGGCAGGAAATATTTCAAAAAGATTTTCTTTATCAGGTATTGATATACCAAGATATGGAGGTGCCTGTCCTAGATGGAATGTTTATTCTGCGTTAACTAGACCGGGAGTTATTCAAGCTGCTGTCAGTAAAATGACTAATGGTGAAAAATATGTTTGTATTGCAAGAACTGTTGAAAAAGGCATTGGAAGATTTGGCCAAGCAAAAAGTATTTTATCAATAGGACTTGGTTGTGAAGCTAAATATGCAAAAGATTTTGTCTATACAGAAAATATAAATATTAATGATAAATCAACAGAAATTCCCATAGGCGTTTCTTGCAGAACATGTGACAGATTAGATTGTTCACAAAGAGCTTTTCCACCCTTACATAAAAAGTTTGATGTAGATTTAAATACAAGAGGAGTATCTGTTTACGTTAGTGATAATAATTCATAGATAATGATAAAATATATTTTGCCAGCAATTCTTATTTTTTTAATAGTATTGTTTTGGGAAAAAATTACTGAATATGTTGAAAAAAGATTTAATATTAGGCTAAATTACATTTTTGTTAGCTTAATTATTACCGCTATTGTAGTTATCCTTTTACTCCTTACTTACTAGTACTTATGAGTAGTTTTGATTTTTCAAATTATAAATTAGATGAGTCTGATGGTGTTTTCACTTTTAAAAATGAAAACACAACGTTGGGTTTTGTTAGATTTAATGACGAGGGTGAAGTAGAATACATTTTTGTAAACCCCATTTTTAGAAAAAAAGGTATTGCTAAAAAACTCCTAAATCTTGTTAAAGATAAAACAGGAAAATTACCAATACCTCAAGATCCAATTAGTCCTTTAGGAAAGAAATTATTTAAAATCATATAAAATTATCTAAGATTGGTGTAAATAAAGTTCTTCAAAACTAATTAATTCATGAATTTAAAAACATCATATTCATCACTAGAAAATAAGGTTGTCTTTGTATTAGGTGGCTCAACAGGAATTGGCTCAACTTTGGTTGAAGAATTTGCAAAACAAGGTTCTAAAGTTGCTTTTGTAGGCAGAAATGAAGAAGCTTCAAAAGAATTAATTGAAAGTTTAAAAGAATGTAAATTCTCTCCTAAATTTTATAAGTGCGATATCACAGATGTAAATTCTTTAGAAAATGTGATCGCAGAAGTCATAAAATCTATAGGTGACATCAATGTACTTTTAAATAATGCTGCAAATGATGAAAGGCATGAATTTTTAGATACTACCCATGAATATTTTGATTGGGAATATCAAACTAATTTGAAGCCACATGTATTTGCTGCAAAAGCTATAATAAAAAGTATGATTAAGTTAGGTGGTGGATCAGTTATTAATGTAGGATCGATTGGATGGATGAGAAAAAATGAAAAAACAATTCTTTATGGTATTTTCAAATCCTCATTACATGGACTAACCCACGGACTCGCAAAACGATTTGGTAAAGATAGAATTAGAGTAAACACACTTGTGCCAGGTTGGACAATGACAAAAAAGCAAATTGAAGTTCATCTTGATGAAGAAGGTGAGAAAAAAATTAAAGAAGGTCAGTGTTTGCCTGATAAAGTTTTACCTCAAGATATAGCAAATGCTGCATTATTTTTAGCATCTGATGATAGCAAGATGATTACCTCACAAGATATCGTTGTCGACGGCGGTTGGACATAATTCACTAAACAAATTTTTTAATGGAAATTAATTTATTATTTTTCTTTACAGTTATTCCTGCAATAATTTTATACGGTATAGCAAAATCTGGTTTAGGAGGATCTATGACTTTGATTTCTATTCCACTAATGACAATAGTTATGCCTTTAAGTCAAGCACTAGGAATTATTCTTCCTATTTTGATATTTTCAGACTTCATTGCAACTTACAAATATAGAAAAGAATTTGATCTAGTCACTTTAAAATTAATGATTCCATTTGCAGCAATTGGTATAATTATTGGATCTTTAACTTTTTCATATTTTTCAGAAGAATTATTAAAATTTATTATTGGTTTAATGGGATTTATGTTTGCTGGTCATTATTTTTTTTTTAAAAAAAACAAAGAAGCTAAGTCCGAAAAAAATTTCCTTAAAGGTGGAATTTGTTCATTAATAGCAGGTTTTACAAGTTTTTGTGTTCACGCTGGAGGAACTCCCACAAGTATCTATATGCTTCCACTTAGAATGAAAAAAGAAATATACGTTGGAACAAGAATAATTTTTTTTACTTTTGTAAATTTAATTAAACTTCCACTTTATATAAATTTATCAATGACTAGTTTTGATACATTTAAACAATCTGCCATGTTGTTTCCTGTGGCATTTTTTGGAATATTAATTGGTTATAAATTAATCAAGATTATTGATGAAAAATTATTTTATAATATATTATATATTTTGATTTTTATAAGTAGCTCAAGACTTTTATATGATTTTTTAATATGAAAACTTTTAAACCAAGACTTAAAGCTAGGTTAAGAAAAAATAAACAGGTACTAAATAAAAAAATTGATAATTTCTTTGGCTGGGTAAAAGGAGCAAAACTTGTTGAGCTTAAAGAATGCAACACAGAAGAAGATCCCGTAAGACCTGAATTAGATAATAAATTTAGGACTGGATATGGGCGTAAAATTTATGGCGTAGAATATCAAGGAGAAATCCATGCCGTGATGTGTTTTGCTTATACAAATAAGATTCCAAAAAGTGTCGATGAATTAGAGATGTTAAGTACTGATGCCTTCTTACAAAGTGCGATGAGAGATCAAAGTGGAGGTCAAATAGCAATTGCTTATACCGTTTGGTCTAAGAAAAAAGGGGGAGGTAAGTTAATTGTTAAAGAAGTGTTCAAAAAAATCAAAAAATCAAACTATTTAAATAGACTTATTACACTTTCACCCTTGACTGAAATGGCAACAAAATTTCATAGTAATAATGGTGCTAAATTAATTCAAATTAATGAAACAACTCAAAATTTTGAGTATAAAGTCATGTAATTCATGTACTTCAAAAAGTTATTAATTCTAATATTTTGTGCTTTATTTATTTTACCGTATTCTGTTGTTATGGCTAATGAGGAAGCAAAATATGAAATAATTGATGAAAATGAAGTTTATGAGATTAGAAAATATAATGATCGTTTGGCTGTTGAAACATCAAGAGCTGGAATAGACAGTAATTTTAGAAAACTGTTTAATTACATATCAGGCAGGAATAACACACAAGAAAAAATTGCAATGACTACACCAGTTACCCAAGTAGAAAAAAATGGCAATATGACCATGCAGTTTTATTTACCTTCAAAATTCAATTCAGCAAATGTACCCAAACCTAACAGAGGAGATGTAAAAATAATTAACATCGAAGGAGGGTATTATGCTGTACTTAGATATTCCGGACGAGCATCGGATAGAAATTTTTTAAAACATAAAGAAATTTTAGAAAAAGAGTTAAAAAACAAAAATGTTTCAATTATAAGCCCGCCAATTAGAGCAACATATGATAGCCCATTTACACTACCAATGAATAGAAGAAATGAAGCAATGTTTAAGATCGAATATTAATTAATGAAATCAAAGTATAAAGCTATGGTTTTATCTTGTATGGATCCAAGATTTCAACATTTAGTTCATAATCATTTAAAGAAAAAAAAATTAACAGGAAAATATAGTGCGTTTACAATTGCAGGTGCTGCCATCGGGGTCACACATAATAAATTTAAACAATGGCATAAAACATTTTATGATAATTTAGCAACCTCTATTCAATTACACAAAATAGAAAAATTAATTGTAATTAATCATAAAGATTGTGGAGCTGCAAAAATAGCAAATAGAAAAAAAGATTTTAATGAAATAAATGAAAAAATAATTCATCAAAACTCATTTTCAAAATTAAAAAAAGAAATAAAAAAAAGATTTCCAAAATTAAAAGTAGATCTAAATCTTATTTCTCTAGATAGTAAAATTACAAAATTTTAATTATTGATTTCTTATAAGAGGATAGACCTTAGGGCTTAGATATTTTAAATTTGTAATCATTATTAAAGCTAAGGTAACTAAACCAATACTTAATCCTAAAGTGAATAAGACTTTAAAATCAAAAGCCCAAACTAATTCAAAAATATTTTCCATTATAAATTTAGAGGCAATGACTGCAAAAAAGATTGCAATTAATATGACTGATTTAAATATTATTATAAATTCTATTAGTGAGGAAAAAATCACCTCTTTTTTAGAAAATCCTAAAATTTTAAAAACTAAATTTTGATACTCTTTTACTTTTCCTTGAACCATTATAGCGCTAGAAATTACAATTAATCCAATGATTATGGTGACTGCCGAGATAAGGGTTACAGCAATAAACACCTTATTTAAAACATCGGTTACTTTATTTAAATAATCTGCAATTTTAATCATGGATAAGCTTGGAAGCACTTCAAGCATTGAAGTTTCATCAAATTTTTCGATTGTTTCAAACTTAGCAGTAGCTAAATACTCATGTGGAATGTTATTTGCAAATTGAGGATTAAATAACATTGCAAAATTAATACTAAGATCACGATAATCAACAGCTCTAAAATTAACTATTTCTCCTTCAATTTCTCTTCCATAGATATTAAGAGTGAATACATCACCCAATTTAATATTTAAATTTTTTGCAACTTCGGCATCTAAAGAAATTTGAAGTTGATCAGGTTTATTAAGATCCCACCATTTACCTTCAGTTAATGGATTATCTTCTGGAACCTCATCGGCCCATGAAGATCTTCTGTCACTTTCAATTACCCAGAAGCTGTCATTATCCGGTTTAATATAAGTATTTGGATTAATACCGTTAATTTTAATAATTCCAGATGATACCATCGGAACTACTTCAATTTTTGCATTTTCATCCATATTCAATATATTTTTTTTAAATATTTCTTTTTCTCCTTTTTGAATTCCAACAAAAAAATAATCTGGAGCAATATCAGGTATTGATTTTGCTATTTCTCTTTGAAAATTAGTTCCAACTAACGCTAGAGTTAACAATAAAGTAACCCCAAGTCCTAAAGACATAATTGTAATTGGCGTTATGCTTTTTGTTTGCGTTATGTTTTTTATAGATACTTTTAAAGATATATTGGAAGTAGATTTAAATTTTTTTAAAAAATAAATAATTACTTTTGAAAGTAGAAAAAATACAATCAAACAAATGAAAAAAGCTACAAAATACCCAAAACTATAGATAGGTCTCTCGGATCCAAAACTAAATAATAATACCAAAATAGACAATAAGATTAGACTTAAGGCAGTAGATTTTTTTGAATAATAAAACTCTAAATTTTGAAAAACATTTCTAAATAAATTTGAGGCTTTGACTTGATCGATTGAACTTATGGTTGGAATTGAAAAAATAACCAAAACTAATAATCCAACTAAAAATATTTTAATAAAGTTTAGAATTGAAAACACTGGAGTAACATTAAGCCCTAATCCATCTGATAAATATTGATCTACAATAGGAACTATTAGAAAACTTGAGCCATAAGCAAAAGTGGTAATTACTAAAAGTAAGATAAATAATTGAAGATAATAAAGTGTTTTGATGTTTCCTGAATAAAATCCAACTGCTTTTCTAACTGCAATGGACATATTATTTTGATTGATGAATGATAGAAGAGTGTTTGCTATTCCAATTCCAGCAATTAGCATCGCGCTAATAGAAACTAATGATAAGAACTGTGAAAAATTATTAATAATTCTCTTTAATCCACTTGCTGAATTTTCAGGATATCTAATTGTAACTTTTTGATCATCTTTAAATATATCTTTAATTCTTTGTTCTATTTTATTTGCATCATCACTTTCATTGAATTTTACTTTGTATTCATAATTTAAAAAACTACCAATTCCATTTAGTTTTAAAATTTCTAATGTTTGGTCACCTGCAAGTGCCCAATCACCAAACGCTACAAATCCACTGACATCAGGAACAGATTTTACAATTCCAATAATTGTAAATAATTGATCTTGAACTTTAATTTTTTCATTAATTTTTAGATTTAAATTTTTAGATAAACTTTCATTAATTAACAATGTATTAGGTTCATTGTGCATTCTATCAAATGCACCTACTGGCTCATAATTAACCGAACCATACAATGGATATTTAGTATCAACTGTTTTTATTCTGGTGAAAAGAGATTTATTTTTTTCTCTATCAATGGTTGAGACCATTGTACTGAACTCAATCATTTGAGAAATGGTTGTAAATTTTTTTACTTGGTTGACTAATTCAAGATTTCCTACATTACGATTATAGTCAATCTCAAGATCTCCTCCTAATAGAGATTTAGCATTATCATTAAGTTCTTTTTTTAAACTATCTTCAATTGTGAAGATGGCACTTAAAATAAAAAGACTAATAAAAAGAGTTATGATGATACTTGATAACTTCTTATAATTTCTGCTTAAATCTTTAAAAGCATACTTAATAATTAGATTAAATTCAGATGGATTATTTAATTTTTCCATCTTTAATTTTAATTTTTCGTTTTGCTTTATTAGCTAGTTTTGGATCATGAGTTACCATAATCAGTGAGGATCCCTCTTCTTTTACATATTTAAATAATATATCAGAAATCATTATAGAATTTTCAGTATCTAAATTTCCAGTAGGTTCATCTGCTAAGATCAACTCAGGCTTCATTGCAATCGCTCGTGCTATTGCAACTCTTTGTTGTTCTCCCCCTGATAGTTGGCTTGGAAGATTATTAAATCGATGACTTAATCCAAACCGATCTAACAATTGTCTTGCTTCTTTTTCAGGGTTTTTGAATTTATTTAATTCTAGAGTTAAGGCTACATTTTCTACTGCTGTATAATTTGGAATTAAATAAAATGACTGGAATATAATTCCAATATTTTTTCTTCTAATTTCAGAGACTTCATCTTCACTTAATTCTGTAATTTCATGATTTTGAAAAAAAATTTTTCCTGAGGTAGCTTTTTCTAAACCTCCAATTAACATTATAAGACTAGTTTTTCCTGATCCACTTTCTCCAACAATAGAAATTGTCTCTTTTTTCTTGGTAGTTAAGTTAATATCTTTTAAAACTCTGATATTATCTTTACCAGTTTGGTATTTAAGATTTACCTTATTTAATTTAAGAAGAATGCTCATGAATAAAAGTTTTATTATTAAAATAATTGTACTCTGTCTAGTCACCATAAAGGTAAGCGCAATAGAGAAAGTGATATTATTTGGAGATAGTTTGATGGCAGGCTATGGATTACCTAAAGAACAACATTTATCAGTAGTTTTACAAAATAGTTTAGAGTTAGAAGGGCATAATATTAAAATAATCAATGGTAGTGTTTCGGGTAGCACTTCAGCTGGAGGATTAAATATAGCTGATTGGACTTTATCAGAAAATAATATCGATCTTATGATTTTATGTCTTGGAGCTAACGATATGTTGAGAGGTATTAATCCTAATGAGACAAAAAATAATTTAGAAGAAATTATTAAAATTGCAAAAAGCAAAAACATTAAAATTATTATTGCTGGAATGATTGCACCAACTTCATATGGTTTTGAATATAAAAAGTCTTTTGATAAAATTTTTTCTGATTTATCTAAAAAATATCAATTACAATTAATCCCATTTCTACTTGAAGGTGTAGCACAAAAACCTGAATTTAATTTGAGTGATGGCATGCATCCAAATGACCGAGGCACAATTATCATTGGTAACACTCTAAAAAAAGCTATCTTAAAAAATCTATAAAGACTTCGTATTAGTTTTTTGTTATCGTTTTTTATGAGAAAGATTCTATCCATCATAATATTATTTGTTTTAACTACAAATTTATGTGCAAATGATAGAAATGTTGAGTTAGATAAATTATTTTTAGAATTAAAAAAAAATATTCCATCTTTATCATCAGGAATTGCTCAACAAATTTGGACATTATGGAGTACACATCCAACAGATCAAAAATTGACATCTATTTTAGATGAAGGTTCAAGATTGGTGCAAGACCGACAGTTATATAGAGCGATTGATGTTTTTACAGAAGCAATTGAATTGGATCCTACATGGGCTGAAGCTTGGAATAAAAGAGCAACTGTATTTTATATGGTTGGAGAATTTCAAAAATCCCAAGATGATATAGATAAAGTGTTAGAATTAGAAACAAGACACTTTGGTGCTTTAGCGGGTCAGGGTATGGTTAATATAAAGTTAAAGAATTACGATAAAGCAAAGAGAAGCTATCAAAAAGCACAAGAAATTTACCCTGCAATGAAGTCATCTAAGGTAATGATTGAACAAATTGAAGAGTTAATTAAAAGACAATCAATTTAATTAATTAAACAGTTTAAAAATAATCATTAGATGAAAAAAACTACACCTCCGTCTAAGGCAATGTTGACGCTTGCAAGATCTCTAAGTTTTAATGCTCAGAATTATATTCCAAAAGGTGGAGTGTCTTTTTCTTTATTTAAGGTAGAAATTTTATCAGGATTAACAGTTGCGCTTGCTTTAGTTCCGGAAGCTATTGCTTTTGCATTTGTTGCTGGTGTTGCTCCTTTATCTGGTTTGTATGCAGCTTTTATCGTTGGATTAATTACTGCTGTATTTGGTGGAAGGCCTGGAATGATATCGGGGGCTACAGGGGCGCTTGCTGTGGTGATGGTTTCATTAGTAACAGAACATGGTGCGGAATATTTATTTGCAACCGTTGTTTTAATGGGAATTTTACAATTGTTAGCAGGTATTTTTAAACTTGGAAAATTTATAAGGATGGTACCTGAACCTGTGATGCTAGGTTTTGTTAATGGTCTTGCAATCGTGATAGGTATTTCTCAATTAAGTCAGTTTAAAACTATAAATGATCTTGGACAATCTGTTTGGATTTCAGGAGACATATTACTTTATTCTATACTATTTGTATTGCTAACCATGTTTGTAATTTGGTTTTTACCTAAAATTACAAAAGTCGTTCCATCAACTTTAGTTGCAATACTTTTAACAACTGTATTAGTTCTTGCACTTAAAATTGATATTCCAAGTGTTGGTGATTTAGCAAGCGTTAAAGGAGGTTTGCCTAATTTTTCAATTCCAAATGTTCCTTTAAATTTTGAAACCTTAAAGATTATTTTCCCCTATGCATTTATTTTAGCATCTATTGGATTAATAGAGAGCTTGTTAACTTTAAACTTAGTAGGAGAAATTACTAATAAAAGAGGTGGTGCTAGCCAAGAGTGTTTAGCTCAAGGATTTGCAAATTCAGTTACTGGTTTTTTTGGTGGAATGGGTGGTTGTGCCATGATTGGTCAATCAATGATCAATGTAAGATCAGGTGGTAGAACTCGTATTGCTGGAATTGCTGCTGCAGTATTTTTGTTAATTTTTATTTTGTATACATCAAATTACATAGAGATGATCCCTATTGCGGCTTTAGTAGGAGTTATGTTTATGGTGGTGATTGGAACTTTTGCTTGGAATTCAATTAAGTTTTTAATGATGGTTCCAAAAAGTGATGCATTAGTTACAGTGCTTGTAACGGTTGTGACAGTGTTAGAAGATTTAGCGGTTGCAGTGATTGTAGGGGTTATTGTTTCTGCATTAGTTTATGCATGGAAAACAGCTTCAAGAATTAGAGCTATTGAGAGACCTTCAAAAACAGATAAGGGTGCTAAGGTTTATGAAATTGAAGGACCTTTGTTTTTTAGTTCAGCAAATAGTTTTTTAGAACTATTTAATCCCGAACAAGATCCAAATTTAGTGATTATTGATTTTGCAAAATCTAGAGTAATTGATCAGTCAGCATTAAAAGCAATTGAAGATGTTGCTCATAAATATAATAGTTTTGGAAAAAAAATTAAATTAAGACATTTAACTAAAGATTGTCATAAGCTTTTAAGTAAAACAGGTCAGTTGGTAGTTGATAGTGACAACGATCCTGATTACAGTTTAGCTGTTGATTATGGGGTTAAATTAAAAATATTTGGTAAATAAAACTCACTACTAATAATGAGTATTCAATACGATGTAATTATAGTTGGAGCGGGGGCTGCTGGCATGATGAGTGCCATTGAAGCTGGAAAACGTGGCCGTAAAGTTTTGCTCGTTGATCATTATAAAAAAATTGGTGAAAAAATAAGAATTTCTGGCGGGGGAAGATGTAATTTTACTAATATCAATACTAATC
>Ga0209251_1001180_pt1 | contig 20897 bp, 27 predicted proteins | sample SaaInlV_100m_DNA_6_FD_184665 | JGI IMG/M metagenome (GOLD analysis project Ga0209251, IMG submission 184665) | Marine microbial communities from expanding oxygen minimum zones in the Saanich Inlet - Saanich Inlet SI073_LV_10m_DNA (SPAdes) (version 2) | ecosystem: Environmental > Aquatic > Marine... | reverse complement strand
CCTGCCCGACGATTGGCAGGATTTCTTGTGGTTTTAAGTTTTCCTTGATTAACGTTTATTTTTTGCTGTTCCGTATCCCTTCAATGGCTTCAGCATAGTTTGGCTGATTGAAGATGCCTGATCCTGAAACGATTGCATTTGCACCAGCCTCAATCACTTTCCAAGCGTTGTTTGCTTTAATCCCCCCATCCACTTCGATCCATGGATCGAGTCCACGTTCGTCGCAGATTTTGCGGAGATCTTTAATTTTTTGGACTTGATTATCGATAAAGCTCTGTCCGCCAAAGCCTGGATTCACGCTCATGATCAGCACAAGATCACAAAGTTCCAGGCAATATTCGAGGGTGTCCAGCGATGTTCCTGGATTTAAAACGGCACCTGCCATTTTTCCTAGATCTTTGATTTGCCCCAGATTGCGATGTAAATGCGGACATGCTTCGACTTGAACTGAAATGATATCTGCCCCTGCCTTTGCAAAATCTGGTACGTATTTTTCAGGTTCCACAATCATCAGGTGCACGTCCAAGGGCTTTTTCGTGACAGGTCTCAGTGCCTCCACGATCATTGGACCAATGGTGATGTTGGGTACAAAGCGTCCGTCCATGACGTCCACATGAATCCAATCCGCGCCCGCCTTGTCAACAGCCTCCACATCAGCTCCCAGTTGAGTGAAGTCGGCTGAAAGAATTGATGGTGAAACGACAAGGCTTTTGGTGGGCATTGCAGCGGTACTTTTAATACGCTGCAATGTAACATCGATTACAAGTTTATGCAGGCGTTTTCAGCACCTGTCCTGCCTGTGCTTCTTGTGCAACCTTCCGTAAATCATCGCAACCTTCCTTCAGGGTTGGATAAGCAAACATTCCACTACCCGCAATGAAACAGTTTGCTCCGGCGGCACAACATTGGGATATTGTCCAATTTGCTTTAATTCCGCCATCTACCTCTATATCTATATCCAGATTGCGCTCAACAATTGTTTTTCTTAATTCACTTATTTTTTCAAGCATTGTAGGTATGTATGCCTGACCGCCAAATCCGGGATTGACTGTCATGACCAATACATGATCAACCATGTCTAATATATTTTTGATCATTTCCACTGGTGTGTGGGGGTTCATGGCGACAGATGGGCTGCCACCCATCTCTCTGATTTGGCCAAGAACCCGATGTAGATGTGTATTCGCTTCAACATGGGCTATCACCACCCCAGGCTCTCCATTGGGGCCTTTTGTTGCTTCTACATAGTCTCCAAGCATTGTTTCGCAGTTGTACTGACTCACCATTAATTGTGTTTCAAAGGCGACATTGCAATATTTTCTGCATGCCTTTATCAGTTCTGGTCCGAAGGTGAGATTTGGTACAAAGTTGCCATCCATTACGTCGAACTGGATACGGTCAACTCCTGCATTTTCGAGGTCTTTGACACACTGACCCATGGCGGCCCAATCCGCTGGAAGAACCGATGGAATGATTTGGATCGGTCTGTGAGTCGTCGCCATTTTAAGTGATAAAACTGGCGAAATTTTATAGAAGCTCCGCCCCCCTCAGGAGACTTGCGTACCGCTGATACAGTGAGCCGCGCTTCTAAGCCGAGATCGACTGCGGCATGGGCAAATTGCTCTGTCTGCTCGTCTCGCTAGTTCGATTTACCCCATTATCCGGAGTCCCGTGGATCAGTCTCTTATTCAGGAAATTCTCGAGATCGTCGAGCAGGCCGCCATCGCTTCCGCCACGCTCTCCGGCAAAGGCCTGAAAGACGAGGCTGATGCACTGGCTGTGGATGCCATGCGCAAGCGCATGAACAAAATCCAAATGCAAGGCAAGATCGTCATTGGCGAGGGCGAGCGTGACGAGGCCCCGATGCTTTACATCGGTGAAGAAGTTGGTACCGGCACAGGTCCCGGTGTCGACTTTGCTGTGGATCCCTGCGAAGGCACCAACCTTTGTGCTTACAGCCAACGTGGATCAATGGCTGTCCTAGCCGCTTCCGACCGTGGTGGTTTGTTTAACGCTCCAGACTTCTACATGAAGAAGCTGGCAGCACCTCCAGCGGCAAAAGGCAAAGTTGATATCCGCAAGTCGGCGACCGAAAACATCAAAATTCTTAGTGAGTGTTTAGGTCTTGCGCCTGATGAACTCACCATCGTTGTGATGGATCGTGCTCGTCACAAGGACTTGATCACTGAAATTCGTGCCACCGGTGCTCGCATTCAACCGATCTCCGATGGCGATGTGCAAGCCGCCATTGCCTGTGGTTTTGCTGGTACTGGCACCCATTGTTTGATGGGTATTGGCGCTGCTCCAGAGGGTGTGATCTCCGCCGCTGCCATGCGCGCTTTGGGTGGTCACTTCCAGGGACAGTTGGTCTATGACCCTGCCATTGCTCAGACGTCTGAGTGGGCGGACATGACGAAGGAAGGCAACTTGCAGCGTCTTGCCGAGATGGGCATCACCGATCCAGATAAGGTGTACGAAGCCTCGGAACTCGCTTGCGGCGAACATGTTGTTTTTGCAGGAAGCGGCATTACTGATGGACTTTTGTTCAACGGTGTCAAGTTCGAAACTGATTGCACCCGCACCAGCAGCTTGATCATCAGCAACATGAACAACACCTGCAGTTTCACCACCACCATCCACATGAAGGATGGAGCTCAAAGCATCGCTTTGAACTAGTCGCCCTACACGGTTGAGAGGAACATTTCCATGCATATTGCCGTCGTCGGCCTCAGTCATCGCACGGCCCCGGTGGAAATTCGGGAACGGCTCAGTATCCCTGAGCAGAGCATGGAAATGTCTCTTCAAACCCTGCGGGGAAACGATCAGGTGCTTGAGGCTTCAATCCTCAGCACCTGCAATCGGCTTGAGATCTACACCTTGGTACGTCACCCCGAACTAGGTGTGGGTGCCGTCAATGAGTTTTTAAGCAATCACTCTGGTCTCGGTACTGGAGAATTGTCCCCACATTTGTTCAATTTTCATCATCAGGATGCAGTTGATCATCTGCTACGTGTTGCTGCAGGTTTAGACAGCCTTGTACTGGGGGAAGGTCAGATCCTTTCCCAAGTCAAGAAAATGATGCGCCTTGGGCAGGAACACAAATCCCTAGGGCCCATTTTGAATCGCTTGCTCACACAAGCGGTGACCACGGGGAAAAAAGTTCGAAGTGAAACGAATTTAGGCACTGGTGCCGTATCGATTAGTTCTGCAGCCGTTGAACTTGCTCAACTCAAGTTGGGTCAGGCTCGTGGTGTGGACGATCTAGTCACCCTTGAAAGTGAGCAGATTGCCGTTGTAGGCGCTGGTCGAATGAGTCGACTCCTCCTGCAGCACTTGCAATCCAAGGGTGCTTCAGATGTGGTTCTTGTGAACAGAACCATTGAAACCGCTGAACGACTAGCCAAAGATTTTCCAGATCTGTCTGTTCAATGCAGGCCACTGACTGATCTTGATATGTCTCTCAGTACCTGTTCTCTTGTCTTTACCAGTACGGCAGCAGACGATCCGATCATTGATGCATCGCGTTTAAAACCCCTCAATCGGCGCAGCCAACTTCGCTTAATCGATATCGGAGTGCCCCGCAATGTTGCGGCCGATGCCGCCACTGTTGACGGTGTGGAATCGCACGACGTTGATGATCTTGAAGAAGTTGTTGCGCGTAATCAAGAAGCACGCCAGGCCATTGCTCGCGAGGCTGAACATCTTCTTCACGATGAAGCTCAGCAATTCTTGGACTGGTGGGACAGCCTTGAGGCGGTTCCCACAATCAATCAATTGCGATCGTCGATGGAAACGATTCGAACCGAGGAACTCCAAAAAGCTCTGAGTCGCATGGGGCCTGATTTCTCGGCTCGTGAGCGCAAGGTTGTCGAGGCTCTAAGCAAGGGCATCATCAATAAAATCCTGCACACCCCTGTCACACAACTAAGAGCCTCACAAGCCCGTAGCGAACGTCAACAGGCGCTTCGCACTGTTGAGAGACTGTTTGATCTCGACCCTTCATGACGCTGCAGTCGACCTGTCCAGGGATGATTCCCAGCAATCTCGTCCGATTCATGCCCAAGGGTGGTTTTCCGGTCGAAATCTCCGGTAAGTTCTTCCGGCAACGCCGATTTGGGTAGCGGCATGAAGAGAGTTCTGGCGATTATTCTTGGCGGCGGTGCTGGTACCCGTCTCTATCCCCTTACGAAGATGCGGGCGAAGCCTGCAGTGCCCTTGGCAGGCAAATATCGATTGATCGATATTCCTATTAGCAACTGCATTAACTCCGACATACACAAGATGTATGTGATGACGCAGTTCAACAGCGCATCGCTGAACCGTCATTTAAGCCAAACATTTAATCTTTCCAATTCTTTTGGAGGTGGATTTGTTGAAGTCCTTGCAGCACAACAAACCCCTGATAGTCCCTCGTGGTTCGAGGGAACTGCTGATGCTGTCAGGAAGTATCAATGGCTTTTTCAGGAATGGGATGTTGATGAATATCTGATTCTTTCGGGTGATCAGCTGTACCGCATGGATTACAGCTTGTTCCTTGAGCATCACAGACGTACTGGTGCCAACCTCACCGTTGCCGCTCTACCGGTTGATGCGAAGCAGGCTGAGTCGTTTGGATTGATGCGAACCGATGGTGATGGAAATATTCAAGAGTTTCGCGAGAAGCCCAAAGGGGACTCCCTTCGTGAAATGGCGGTGGATACATCGCGATTTGGTTTAACGCCCGAATCTGCTCAGGAGCGACCCTATTTGGCTTCAATGGGGATTTATGTTTTCAGCCGCGACACGCTGTTTGATCTGCTCGACAAGCACCCCAACCACAAAGACTTTGGCAAAGAAGTCATTCCCGAGGCGTTGAAGCGTGGAGACAAGCTTCAGAGTTATGTCTTTGATGATTATTGGGAAGATATCGGAACCATTGGTGCTTTCTATGAAGCCAACCTTGCTTTAACCCAACAACCAACGCCTCCATTCAGCTTTTACGACGAGAAGTTCCCGATTTACACACGTCCCCGTTATTTGCCCCCCAGCAAATTAGTGGATGCACAAATCATCAATTCCATTATTGGTGAGGGTTCGATTCTCAAATCTTGCAGCATTCACCATTGCGTACTAGGCGTCAGAAGCCGTATCGAAACAGATGTGGTGTTGCAAGACACTCTTTTAATGGGTGCTGACTTCTTCGAATCAAATGAAGAGCGTGATTCCATCCGTCAGCAAGGGGGTATCCCTGTTGGTGTTGGCCCAGGCACCACTGTGAAGCGGGCCATCCTCGATAAAAACACCCGTATTGGTTCGAACGTTTCCATCATCAACAAAGATCATGTTGAGGAGGCTGATCGTGCAGACCTCGGCTTCTACATCCGCAATGGAATTGTCGTTGTTCAGAAGAACGCCACCATCCAGGATGGAACGGTGATTTGATCATCTGGATGTGATCAGAGTCTGTTGGACAACCATCCTCCATCCCTGACACAACCCCCTGGATATGCGGCGGATAGCCTCCTAGATGCTCACACTGGCATCAGTCGTTGGTGGCCCTCAGAGCATGACCAAATCTCATTTCGGTTTAATTGGTCTCGGTGTGATGGGCGAGAATCTCGTCCTCAATGCCGAGCGGAATGGTTTTTCTAGCGTTGTATACAACCGTACGTACTCCAAAACCGAGGATTTTTTAAAAGGCCAAGGAGCTGGTAAAAACATTCAAGGAGCTACTGATCTTCAAGATTTCGTAGAAAAGCTCGAACGTCCACGTCGAATTTTGATGATGGTCAAAGCGGGTCCCGCTGTGGATGCCGTTGTTGATCAGCTGTCCCCTTTCCTTGAAGAGGGTGATCTATTAATTGATGGAGGCAACTCCGATTATCAAGACACTGAGCGACGCGTAAAGCAGCTGGAAAGCAAGAGCTTTGGCTTCATCGGGATGGGTGTTTCCGGTGGCGCTAAAGGGGCTCTGGAAGGTCCAAGCATGATGCCCGGCGGTACCAAAGCGTCCTACGACGCCATTGAAAGTCTTGTCACCAAGATGGCCGCTCAGGTGGAAGATGGCCCTTGCGTTACCTACATCGGTCCTGGAGGTTCCGGTCATCTGGTGAAGACCGTTCACAACGGAATTGAGTACGGGATTGAGCAGATCTTGGCCGAGGCCTACGACCTGATGAAGCGGGTCAAAGGGATGAATGGCGACCAAATGGCCGATGTTCTGGGTCAGTGGAATTCCACAGAGGAATTGGCTTCGTATTTAGTGGAAATCACCGAGGTTTGTCTGCGCACCAAAGATCCCAAGGACGGCGCCGATCTGGTTGAAAAGATCATGGATCAGGCCGGACAAAAGGGCACAGGTCTTTGGACTGTTGTGACTGCTTTGCAGATGGGTGCTTCTGTTCCCACGATTTATGCCTCCCTCAATGGCAGGGTGATGAGTTCGATGAAACCCCAGCGGGTTAATGCGGAGCAGGTTCTTAAGGGTCCGTCGATCAAAGATTTCGACCTTGGCAAACCTGAGGATGGAATGTCTCCGTTGATGGACGCCGTCGTTCTCAGTTGTGTGGCCAGTTATGCCCAGGGTATGGAGCTGCTTCGTATTGCCTCCAACGACCTTGATTACGCCTTGGATATGCCGTCCATCGCTCAGATTTGGAAAGGTGGCTGCATCATTCGCTCGCGACTGTTGAAGCGCATTCAAGACGCCTTTAGCGCCAAGCCTGAGCTTGAAAATTTGATGGTCGATCCCTGGTTTGCTGAGCAGGTCAACCGTCGTTTGCCTGGCTTGGCCCAGGTGGTGGCCGGAGCTGCTGAAGCAGGTATTCCCGTGCCCTGTTTCAGCAGCACTCTTGACTACATCAACAGCTACCGCACAGGCCGTTTGCCCCAAAACCTTGTTCAAGCCATGCGCGATTGCTTTGGCTCCCACACTTACAAGAGGGTGGATGAAGAGGGAAGCTTCCACACCGAGTGGCTGGATTGAGCGGTTCATCGATGACGAATTACCGCGTTATTCGAGCTAGTGATTCCCAGGATCTTGCTCGACAGGCTTGTCAGGCCATCGCTGCTCAGATTGCGTTGACTCTCGATCAACGCGATCGCTGTCAGATCGCTCTCTCTGGTGGATCAACTCCCAGCAAGGCATATGCCCTGCTCGGGCAAGAACATCTGCCTTGGCACAGGGTTGACGTCGTCCTTGGTGATGAACGTTGGGTTTCAGCCGATGATGACTCAAGCAATGCCCTCATGTTGCGGAGAACATTGCTGGCTGCAGGCCCTGCCTCTGGTGCGGTCTTTCATCCGGTCCCCACTGTGGAGCTGGCGAATGCGGAGGCCAGTGCCATGGCGATGGCTGATTTGGTGTCACGGCTTTGTCCGTCCCGACCGCCCATTTTTGATGTGATGTTGTTGGGCCTTGGCGACGATGGCCACACGGCTTCTCTCTTCCCAGGCACGGAAGCCCCTGGGGTGATCGACCAGTGGGCAACCGTTGGCCGTGGCAAAGGCCTTGACCGCATCACTCTCACAGCACCTGTACTCAGCGCTGCCCGTCAGGTGATCTTCCTAGTGAGTGGTGCCAACAAACAAGAGGCCTTGAAACGTCTCCTGGATCCAACAGAATCTTCGCAACGCACTCCCGCTCGACTGGTTCAACCTGCTAATGATGTGCTGATCATTGCTGATCAGGATGCAACCGCCGGCCTCTGACCACGTTCTATTCCAAGGCAGCGACTTCGCTGAATGGGCAAGTTTGAACGACACCATCATGGGAGGAAATTCCCGTGCCGGTTGTCGAGCTACAGCGGATGGCCTTCTGCTTGAAGGACAGCTCGTCGAGGCTGGAGGTGGATTCGTGAGTTGCCGATCACCGCGTTTGCAACCTCCCCTCGATCTTTCTCCGTTTTCTGCTCTTCAGATCGATGTGGACGGCGAAGGTCGGACTCTCAAAATCGCTCTGGGTTGCAGAGATGGCGCCATGGGACTCACCGAATTGATTCCTGGAGGCGTGCGCTGGGTTATCGATGTGCCAACAGAACCGAAAGGAACAACCCGTCTCACGATCCCGTTTTCTGATTTGCATCCCACCATTCGCGCCAAGCCAGTGGGGCTGCCGCTGAAGTTCGATACCAGCGGTATTACCCGCCTCCAGGTGCTTCACTCCAAGTTTGGAGATGCCGGGGCTCTCAATCCTGGTTTCAGGCCAGGGGACATTCGACTTTTAATTCGATCGATTCGAGCGTTGCCATAACGCCATGGATCTTTTAAAGCTGATCGCGAAGTCGGCAGATGTCTGTCTCAAGCCCTGGATCCATGCGGTTGTGCCCATCGACCCTTCAGCTCCCGCTGTTTTGGATGATTTGAATGTGCGGATCGAATGCCGCGATCCCCAGGGCGAACGCTGCCCTGAACGGGACTTGGAGCTGGAGATTTATCGCAGCGGCAACGACATCAACTTGATGCTGAGTTGGTGGGATCAGCCAGAGCGGCCGATGCTTTGGCAGGGCCGCCATCCTGTTTGGATGCATGGAGAAAGTGGCCAGCGACTCTCTGCGCCTCAGGACGCAGGACCGCTAGAAGCCTTAGGTCGACGGTTGCATTCCCTTTTGCAGCCCGTTAATTAATCAGGTTGATCGGTCACAGCACCTTTGCTGGACGTGGAGACCAGTCGGGCATATTTTCCCAAAATACCAGTGGTGTAACGAGGTTTTGGTTTGGACCATGCTGCCCGCCGTTTGGCCAACTCCGGCTCGTCAACGTTGAGTTGAAGCAAGAGTTGATCGGCATCGACCGTGATGCTGTCTCCCTCTTCGACGAGGCCAATCGTTCCACCAACAGCCGCTTCGGGAGCAACGTGTCCCACGACGAGTCCGTAGGTGCCGCCACTAAAGCGTCCATCGGTGATCAAGGCCACTTTGTCACCGAGTCCCTGCCCGACGATGGCTGAGGTCGGAGCCAACATTTCCCGCATTCCAGGTCCGCCGACCGGACCTTCGTAGCGGATGACGATCACGTCTCCAGCGTTGATCTTTTTCTGAAGAATCGCGGCCAAGCAATCTTCTTCACTTTCAAACACGCGAGCCGGTCCCGTCAGCACAGGGGTTTTAACGCCGCTGATCTTGGCCACGCTGCCCTCGAGGGCCAGATTTCCTTTGAGGATGGCGAGATGTCCCTTTCTGTAAATGGGATGACTTAAAGGTCGGATCACCTCCTGGCCTGCAGGTGGTGTGGATGGCACATCCGCCAACAATGCGTTGAGACTCTTCCCTTCCACTGTTTGACAATCACCGTGGATCAATCCGGCATCAAGCAGCAACTTCATGACCTGTGGAATTCCTCCAGCGTTGTGAAGATCAACGGTGACGAATCGACCACTTGGTTTGAGATCGCAGATCACTGGGACGCGCTGACGGATGCGTTCAAAGTCGTCGATGCTCAATTCGACCCCTGCGGTGCGTGCAATCGCCAGCAAGTGCAAAACAGCGTTCGTGGAGCCACCGACCGCCATGATCACGCTGATGGCATTTTCGAATGCTTCTTTCGTGAGCAGATCGAGCGGACGGATGTTGGCCTTCACGGCATCCATCAACACCTCTGCTGATCGGGCTGCGCTATCGGCTTTTTCTTGGTCTTCCGCAGCCATGGTGGAGCTGTAAGGAAGGCTTAAGCCCATTGTTTCAATGGCCGCACTCATCGTGTTGGCGGTAAACATTCCGCCGCAACTTCCTGCACCTGGGCAGGCATTCTTTTCAACAGCAGTGAGTTGTTCTTCATCGATCTTGCCGCTGGTGATTTGACCAACGGCTTCAAAGGCACTCACCACAGTGAGATCACAGCCACCGAGTTTCCCGGGCTTAATCGTTCCCCCATAAACGAACACAGAGGGGATATTCATCCGTGCCATGGCCAACATGGCACCTGGCATATTTTTGTCGCAGCCACCAACGGCTAAAACCCCATCCATGCTTTGACCGTTGCAGGCCGTTTCGATGGCGTCTGCAATCACTTCTCGGCTAACGAGGGAATATTTCATCCCTTCAGTTCCCATCGAGATTCCATCACTCACGGTGATGGTGCCAAACATCTGTGGCATTCCTCCAGCGAATCTGGCCGCTTCTTCAGCTCGTTTGGCTAATACATCCAGGCCGATATTGCAGGGCGTAATCGTGCTGTAGCCGTTTGCGATTCCCAGGATCGGTTTGCCAAAATCATCATCACCAAAACCGACTGCCCGGAGCATGGCGCGGTTGGGAGATCGCTGAATCCCTTTGGTAATGGCGTCGGATCGGAGCATGGAGAGAACTGGTCCTTCAGCACTTCCGCCAACCTACTGACGACTCAGTCGTTATTCCCGAGACCCTCGAGTTGTGCGCGAACACGAGCGATTTCGGCGTTGAGTTTTTCAACGCGTTCTTCGAGTTGTCCGTTATCGGATGTGTGAAAAACCTCTGATCCGTCCTGCATTCGGGGGACGTAGAGCATGGCCTTTTGTCCACTGATGCGACGTCGACGATCGGCTTCGTTCAACAACCACCAGGCGAGGCCCGCCGCACCGATGACTGCTCCTGTCACCAGAGTTGTGAATGTGCCTGAGCCGCTGTCGTGGTTCTGCACCATGGCCGAAACAACTGGATTGAAAAACTATTTTTCAATCTAGACACGGCCCTTCAACCTGAGGTTGAGCCTTTGCAGAGGGTCACCAATTCCCGGAACGGCTTGTCCGGACGCGTCGAGGTCTTCATCGATACACGTGGTGTAAATCGTGAGATCAGCAATGGCTTCTCCAAGGGTTTTCAACCCCGGGCTGGTGCAGAGCGCCGTAATCAAACGAATCCGATTTCCACTGACCCCCTGCTGTTGGAGCTCTCGGAGCATCTGTAGCGTCTTGTTTCCATCAGTGATTTGATCGATAAAGACGACCAAGCCTGCGTTGGTTTCGATGCCGTCAGGAACGCCATTTAGACAAAGCGATGCCTCGGGAAGCACCTGTCGTCCTCCATGCCACAACTCCAAGCCCCCAGGCATGACAGGCAAGGCCAGGAGAGGAGCTCTCGACTCCACCACCAGTCCTTCGGTCTCTCCATGGGCTGTGGGGATGGGTTCTCGCCTGTGAGGAAGCCAATCGCGCAGCGATTCATAGGTGAGCCAGCGCCCCAGCTCTTGCATCGCTGTTGCGTACAACGCTGGTGGTGTCTCGCGGTGCCGCAGCATCGTGAGCCAGTGACCAATTAGTGGATGCGGTGGAACCACCACCCGAAGGCTTATGGCCATAAGCGACGCTCCCTGGGGAACTGCCATAACGTGAGCGCTCAAGTTACCCGTACAGATGCAAGCCCTCTTCCGCCCAGTCTCAGTTCTGGCGGCTGTGTTGATTGTTTTCACCACACTGTTCTGGATTGATCCTGTTTCAGCGATCACGGCCCCGGAGTTGCGCGGCAGCAGTTCCTTTCAAGGGATCACAGAAGATATGCACGGGATGGATCTCAAAGAAAAGGAGTTCCTCAAGGCAAATCTGCGCGATGTCAATCTCAGCGGCGCTGATTTACGCGGCGCAGTGATCAACACCACGCAACTCCAAGGCGCCGATTTACGTGATGCAGACCTATCAAATGTGGTTGGGTTTGCGAGCCGGTTTGACGGAGCCGATCTTCGTGGTGCTGTTTTGACCAACGCGATGATGATGCAAAGCCGGTTTACGGATGCCCAGATTGAGGGGGCTGATTTCACCGATGCGGTCATCGACCTTCCGCAACAGAGGGCCCTATGCAGTTCCGCCGATGGCGTGAACCCTCACAGTGGTATTTCCACCCGTGAAAGTCTCGGGTGTCGTCCTTAAGGAATTGTTCATGGCCAAACGACTTCCTGTCACTGTCATCACAGGGTTTCTTGGTGCTGGCAAAACCACCGTTTTGCGCCACCTGTTAATCAACAGTGGCCAACGCCTGGCGGTGATGGTGAACGAGTTTGGCAGTGTTGGTTTGGATGGCGATCTGATTCGGAGTTGTGGCTTCTGTCCAGAAGAGGAAGTTGAAAACCGCTTGGTGGAACTGAACAACGGCTGCCTTTGCTGCACGGTTCAGGACGACTTCCTTCCCACCATGGAGAAGCTGCTCGAGCGAGCTGATCAATTGGACGGAATCGTTGTTGAAACCAGTGGTTTGGCCCTGCCACGCCCACTGCTGCAAGCCTTGGATTGGCCCGAGATTCGCAGTCGCGTTCACGTCAACGGTGTGGTCACCTTGGTGGATGGTGAAGCCCTTTCAGCAGGGAGTCCAGTGGCCGATCTTGAAGCGCTTGAGCGGCAACGGGCGGAAGACCCAAGCCTGGATCACATCACGGCCATTGATGAGTTGTTTCGGGATCAATTGCAAGCAGCAGATTTGGTGCTGATCAGTCGTGCCGACACGTTGTCTGCGGCAGAGCTTGAGACCGTTCAGGCGGCTATGGCACCAAAGGTGAGACCAGGAACCACGCTGCTACCGGTGGCCAATGGTGCCTTGGACTCAACTGTGGTGCTGGGGCTTGAACATCACTCCGCTGCCCTGCCCCACGACCACGATCATGAGCACGACCATGACGATGACCATCACGATCACAGCCATGACGATCACAGCCATCACGATCACAGCCATGTCGAAGTGATTGGAAAGGGCGTGCGATTGGAGGGTGATTGGGATCGCAATGCCTTGGAAGCACTGTTGCCAGAGCTCGTGCGACAACACCAAGTGATCCGCTTAAAGGGTCGAGTGTGGCTCTCGGGTAAGGCCCTCCCGCTTCAGCTGCAAATGGTGGGACCGCGCTTGAACAGTTGGTTTGAAGCAGCCCCTAAAGATGCATGGCGCCCAGGTTCTGGCTCTGGGGTCGACTTGGTTGTTCTTGCTCTGAACGATGCGGCGGCTTCCACCCTTGAATCAGAGCTTCAAAGGCTGCTTAATGCCACACCTGATACGGCCAAAAGCCCGGCAACAATCCCTTGCCATTGAAGTGATTCCCCTTCCAGACGATGCAGAAACAGGGCCATCACCGGTGCAGTGCTCATCAAGGTGATGCCTTGGCCGACGGGAAGCATTTGAAAGACAATCTGTTGAAGAACGATGCCGAGGTTCGTGCCCAAAAGGGTTGCGAGTATCACCTTCGGCATCACACCAATCGGAAAGTTTTTGGGACGTAGGCGTCCCCGCAGGAGTGGCAGTAATCCCAGCCATCCCCCTAACAGGCGAATGGCGGCCGTTTGCATTGGTGTTAGCTCACTCGTGATCAGCACATGCCGTGACAAAAATGCACCACTCAGTCCACACATCACCGCCAACACGCACAGCAGGAGACCTAGGACCTTGCCGTCTTTGGCTGATGACGCGTTGGATTGCTGCGCCACCAACACAACGGCACCACTCACCAGCAGTGCCCCCGCCCAAGCGGTCGGCCGAACCGTGTCTCCCATCATCAAGACGCCTCCCATGCTGGCCAACACGGGCCCCATGGCCTCAACGGTGAGAGCCCGCTGCGTTCCTAGCCGACGCAATCCGCCCAAGTAAAAGCTGTCGCCTGCAGCAATCCCAATCAATCCGCTCAGCAGAAGCACGACGACGGCGCCCGTTTGATTGGCCCATGGAAGGGTGATTAAAAATGGCAGAAAAAACAGGAGCGCTAATCCGTTCTTCAGGCCGTTCAGTTCGATGGCCGTCCCGAATCGCGATAAGGAGCGCCAAAGGGCACTGGCCGTCGTCCATGCCATGGCTGCTGCAATGGCAGCCTGATGTCCGAGAAACACGGATCAAATCCCTCAGGCTGCGCTTTGCAAACTTGTTTTGATCAGCTCTTCACTGCGTTGCCAAAGGGTGTGAGCGATCCCAATGTCCAATGCCTCTGGCGAGGGTTCAGTCGATTCAAAGAGATGCTTTCCAGGTGCTACGACGTGGTTGCTCATGTAGCGCATACCGGTTGCATCGTGGTGACCAATCACCAGGGAGACAAGAAGTTCTCCTGCCCGCTCAGGACGTTCCGTGAGCCGAACGATATCTCTTGCGATAAAGCCGAATACGGCCTGTCCAAAGGGGTTCGCCTTTCGACTTTCGCGGAAAAAACCATCCTTTGTTCGGGGAATGACGAGGCCAGGACTCCAGCAGATGACCGGTAGTTGTGGTTGTTGTCGGGACAGTTCCAGACCCATCAACAGATTGCACAATTTGCTGTCTTTGTAAGCCTTATCAGCATTGAAGGGACTGGTGCCGTCGACCATGGCGGCACCGGCTCCCAATTGCATTCCCGCGAGGGTGCCCAGCCCTGCAGGCTGTCCGACCCGTCCACCTCCGGTTTTGGGGTTATGCACCTCAGAGGCTGTGATCACCACACGTGCACTTGGACTCTCACGTAGGAGGGGCAAGACCCGTTGAAGGAGGCATTGATGTGCCAGGTGATTGACGGCCCAAGTGAGTTCAAACCCCTGGAGACTCCATCGGGGGATGTCGACTCCGGCGTACTGAAGACCTGCATTCAAAACAAGAACATCAAACGGCTGGCCATCAAGACAAAGCTGTGCCGCAATCTTGTTGACAGCATTCAGATCGGAGAGGTCTGCGATCAGGATTTGGCTGGGTTCCTGAATCCAGGCCATGGTCTGATCAGCGCGCTCGCAACTTCTACAAACCACCGTCAACACATGTCCGCAGTCTTGGAGTTGGCGTGCTGCGATTTCACCGATGCCGCTGTTGGCACCCGTCATCAAAATTCGTAGCGGCTTCGTTGTTGTCATGCAGTTGGTAAATGTAGAGCTCGCAATCCAGATCACTCACAATGTAAAGACGTTGATTGAGGGGATCAAAGGCGATTCCTTCCGATTTTCTGATGCGCTTTGATGGGCTCTCAGAATGATGGGGAAGATCCAAGCAGTTTAGAACTCTCTTCTGGTTCCAATCAAATTGGAAAACGCATTCACCTTTGTCACTTGCAATCCAAATCGCATCCCTAGAATGGTCATAACTTAGGCCAGAAAAGTCGAGCTTCTTAGACTTAAGCCTCCGATGTTTGAATCCACATTTTTCTGTAAGCTCACAACAATTGAGAATTTTCTTGCATTCTGAATCGAGTTCAATGAGGAGCCCTGGCTTGCCTTCCTTGACGATGAAAACATGATCATTATTGAAATTAATAGTTATGCCCTCAAGACCTTTGTTGCGGTCGTCATTTCGAAAGTGATTGACAATCTGATCATAATTTTTCATGGCCGATAGTGGGGTTCTTCGTATTTCTTTTCTGTTGGTAATGTCAAAGTGTACAACTGAATTTGATGACTCATGAACTGCAATGATCACGTTGTCATCGGATGTGACGGCGAGGCCCTCTAAATCCTTAAGCTCGATGAGAAATGACGAATTGGCAATGATTTTTCCCTGAAGATTCAAATTGAAGACAACCTTCGTATCGTCACTAACGGTGTAAAACTTTGATCCTGATCTATTGAGTGCCAGGCCTGATGGTTCATTCAGTCCACTCGAAATATCCCTGATTGGGAAATGTTCAAGAAGTTCGAGCTGTAGGTTTTTGTGCATATTCAAAAAAGCAAAATTGAACTAATAAAAAACTCCAGAGTTTGATAAGAATATATGGCCTTGTCGAGGCAGAATAGATCGACCATAACGCGGGAAAAATTGATGCAAGCACTTACTGTTTACTGCGGTTCCTGTGCAGGAAATAATCAGTGTTATACACAGGCTGCCCAACGCCTTGGCCTTTGCCTTGCCGAAAGGAAGATCACCCTCGTCTATGGCGGTGCTCGAGTTGGGCTGATGGGAGCGATGGCAGATTCCGTTCTTGGAGCAGGAGGCAACGTTATTGGAATCATTCCAAAACGTCTAAATCAACCCAATCTTGTTCACCAAGGTCTTACACGGCTGGAGGTTGTGGAATCACTCCATGAACGAAAGTCCAGGATGCTGGCTCTCGGCGATGGATTGATGGCGTTACCGGGAGGCTTTGGCACGTTGGAAGAATTGTTTGAAGCTCTCGCTTGGTCTCAATTGAACTTCCATCAAAAGCCATGTGCCGTTCTCAATGTGAACGGCTACTACGACGCGTTACTGACATTTCTTGATCGAGCCAATGATCAGGAGTTTTTAACGTCTGCAAATCGCAATTTGTTGCTTCATGCAGCATCGCCTGAACATCTGCTTGCCTTGATGATGAATCCTAAAAATGACTAAAACAATTCTGGTCAGTGGGGCCAGTCGTGGGATCGGACGCTCGATAGCTGAACGATTGCTCTGCGATGGCTATCAACTCAGCTTGGGTGTTAGAAACCCCGCTGCTTTCAATGGCACATCCCTGGATTGCAAGCACGTGCTTTGTCACCCCTATGAAGCACAGGATCCTGAGAGTGCATCGAACTGGGTTAAGGCAACGGTTGAGAAATGGGGTGGATTCGATGGCCTAATTCATTGTGCTGGCATTCTTCGCTCTACACCTCTGGTGTTCAGCGCTGGTGAAGAACGAGACCTTGATGATTTATGGAATGTGAATGTGATGGGACCTTGGTGGCTCACGAGAGCTGCTTGGTCAGAGTTGTGCCAATCAGGTGAAGGTCGAATTCAAGTTTTGGTGTCCATGAGCGGAAAAAGAGTCAAAGGCCAGATGGCCGGATATCCAGTCAGCAAGTTTGCCCTCATGGGCCTGTGCCAAAGCATGCGAAACACGGGCTGGGATCAAGGGATCCGTGTGACGGCACTCTGTCCGAGTTGGGTCAATACAAAGATGGCGAATGGGATTAGTCGTCTCTCACCCGAGGAGATGACTCAACCCTGCGATCTAGCGGCACTCTCCAGCCAGCTGTTGGCCATGCCCAATGCAGCAATACCCTTTGAAGTGGCACTGAATTGCGCCTTAGAAATTTGAGCAACGTGCGGTCAGTCCTCCTATTCAGTTGACGTTGTGGGTGATTAGGAACGCCGATGTTCAGAGCCGTTTCGACTTTGTCTGAATCGAAGGATCTGTGGCTATGCATGGGGAGTTATGCCACATACCTATGTGCTTCTTGGCTGCGGTTGGTTTGCTCGCACCACGTTTGATCCTTGTTTTGATGTGGTTGTTTAATAGTGCCTTTGTGCTTCAGCCATTTGAAGGATTTGGAGTGCCAAACCCAGTGGTTCCGATTGCTGGGTTGTTCTTTCTTCCAACAACTACGTTGGGCTTCTGTTGGGCATTTTTATCTTTTGGCGGTGTATCTTCATTTAGTGGGATGTTGATTATTGCCATTGGTGTGATTATTGATCTTGGCCTGTTAGGAAATGGTAGAGGTATCACCAAGCGCTAAAGAGATTTGATCTCCATGACCATTCGTTCAAATAGTAGATGACTATGCCTCTGGATTGTCCAATCTGTGCGCTTCACAGAGATATCAATAATCGCAATAAATATGAAATCTATAGAGATGATCTATGGGTTTTGCGTCACCATCCAGCCCCAGCGCCGCTTATGGGATGGTTGCTTTTGGATTCGTTGCGACATTGTCCAGGTCCCATCGATTTTTCAATTGAAGAAGCAAAAAATTGGGGTTTAGCCGTTCAAGATGCCAGTATTTTGGTGAAAAAAATAACCCAATGCGATCGGGTTTATACGATCGCATTTGGAGAGGGAGCTCAGCACCTACATCTTCATCTAATACCTAGATTTATTGCCAATCCCAGCACAAAGGCTTGGTCAGTGGCTGACCATTATCGGTCTGTTGATTCCGGAGAATCTTCACCAGTCTTTGAAGAACAATTACAAGATTTTGTAGTGAATGCTCGACAAATCAAGGGAACATTATTGAATTACTCATGAAGCCATTCACACGAGGCTTGCGCGTTAATTGTTTGTGGGTCACCAATGGGCCAGTTCAAATTTAGAAGTTGCTGAACAAGATTTTTATCGGCAAGAAAGCAACATTCATTATAGCTATTCTTAATCCCCATTTCGCTGAGCGTACGTAAAAGCAATCGATGCTCTCTTTTTGTTCCACGTCGTTGTGCTAAAATGAAAAAATTGCGATGATTAAGACTATATTGATCCTTTATTAAGTCTTCGCTATAACCAATTAAAATCGTATTATCAATAGTTCGATATGCGGTGAAAAGTTCAGCATTGGGCTTCAGTTCAAGCGTTTGAACATGTTCTGTAAGGTTGATTACCACGTCCATGGTTAAACCCTGGAGTGCTGTCTCAATCAGGGCAAGTTGAGTTGTCATGGACCACCAATGGCCAGGCGTTCGTCGCAGGACGACTCGTAATGACGAATTGCGGCCCCGGGAATGGATCCATTGCTTTTCAGCTGTCGCACGGAATACTCAACGCACTGGAGTACGACGCTCGTGAGTTCGCGGCCCTCGCAGATGGCCCAGCTCCGCAATAAAACATGAAGACTTGGCGGCACGGAGACCGTCAACTTCACCTGATTTTCTCGAGTGGTCGATTTGACCATGACACGATCCTTTGAATCGAATTTAGCTCACTAATCACTCTGAAGCAACCATGAAGTCGCCTAGCAGTTGCTTCACGGTTACTTCAAGGTTGTTTGTTCGTTGTTTTTTGGCTTTGTCTTATGGGCTGAATCGTGCCTGGAGTTTGTTTTGTGGAGCTTCAGTAATTTGAAAATCATTAAAAAAACCAGGCCCACCGTATGGACCTGGTTGAGGGAATGATCTGATGCTTGGCGTTGCGATCAAGCTGCCCTAGGCAGCACGTTTGTCGTCGCCATACCAAATGCCACGACGGCTGTCAGGCAAACGCTCTACAGCTCTTTCGTAGCGTTGTCGGCAATTGCGTTGACGAAGATGTTCCTCAGCCTCCTGCAGGAGTTGAGCAATACGTGCCTCTGACATACAACGCTGATTTGGCTGCCTAATTAAGATGCAGGAACGCAGGTTGATCAACCCCTGAGCCAATTATTGAGTATTTATACGCATCACATAGCGCTTTTGCTTGGTATTCGCCTCTTTCGTCAGTCATTTAGATCAATAGATTGATCGAGAGGCCATCCTGTTGATGATTAGGTCTCTTCGTTGAAGATGGTTTAGCTATGCAGCTTGTTGGCTAGCTCAACCAGTCGTTTGTTGAAGGGGGTGACGTACGTTTTGTTAAATTCCGCTCTGCGTGTGTCGTTTGTGCACTTATTTCCATACTCCTCTCTCAGTTCTCCGTAGTTAATAACGAAGTCTTGTCTGACGTCTACCAGTAATGATGAAAAATTCGAGTATTTTTCTCGCCAATCAGTTGGGTTGTCGCCCTGGATATTGTCGAGCAGCTCCGCTTTTAAGGAAATAACATTATTTAAGCCTTCTTCATAACCTTGCCCCGCAAGTTTGATTGCAGCTTCGGAATCTTCGCAGGCTTGAACCGTTGAAGATTCAGCCTTGGCTAGGGCGATTTCTTCCTTTGATGGACCACAGGCACTAACCCCAAGGGCAAGAAGGCAGGCTGATGATGCAGCTAGGAGGGAAAGTTTCAAGGTTTCTTTTTTAATTATTGTGATCCGGGCGTCTGAGACGAGCAATCAAGATTGTCCGATTCGTACCATTGCCGTATTTCAAACGGTGCAGAGCCCTTGGACCCATTGATCCAATTTTAAACGTTGTTTTTAGAGTAAAGAGTGCAACGTACTTAGTCTGCTTCATTGGCTGGATTCATTTTGGGCAAATTTGCTGTGCAGCTGTTCATCGTTTCGACCTTGGTTTGGATCGGAACAGTGGCGAAGGCTCAATCGTTTTTTCAAAAACCGCCTGTTTCCCTGTCCATACACAACCCATCCTCGATTCAAGGGGAGAGGAACCGCACAACGATCAGCATTGTTGTTCCCTCAGATGCTGGAGCAGAACTTGAAACCGTTGTGTTGTCTCAGCTTCCGAACCTTGATCTATGGGACTGGGGTCGCCGTCCACCTCAGGTTTACAAGGGGAGCTACGCCTTGCGAGGCGGCGTGAACGATGGCAGTGCGACATCTTCGCTTTCGAATGCAGGGGATGAGCTGACCATCACGCTCATTCCTGCGGTTCCACCAGGCGAACAGGTGAATATCGTCTTTAAAAGCTTCAACCCGAATGAGGGTATTTACCAATGGGCTACCCGCTTGATTCCCGGTGGTTCAGATGCACTGGCCAGTGAGGGACCGACGTTACGTCTTCACGTTTACAGGAGTGACTTCATTCGTTAACAGCACGCTGGAAGCAAACCTCGTCAAGATATTTCGATGACCTGTTTAGAGCCACTTGCCGTAAAGCTGTACCCACAAAAAATGCCACTCATCGAGTGGCATTGGATGTGTGAGGTGTTGATTCCTTGTGTGAGGAGATCAACGATCTAGTCTTAGCAGCGGAAAGGGTCAATGAATGCATGGCCAAGAGAAAAGTGGCACTGTGACAATTCAGAGTTGTTGCTCGTTCATCTGGTTGAGCTAGTACTCGTAAAAAGATTGCGTCAAAGCCTTGATAGCATTCGTGGGTCTAGACCATCTATTCTGACCGTTATTTATTGTTAGCGAGAAGTTGCTCATGAATCAAAGTGGTATCACTAAGAATGAGGGCTTGATGGCTAGGATTGGTATATTTAGGACTTCTACTCTCTCGATGAATGCTAGATCATTAACAATAGTCGTATCGATCATCGCGTTAAATATCCTAAGTTTGTCGCCAGCCTTGGCATGTGATCCGTACCTTTACTCCGGCGATTTCGAAGACATGCTGAAGGATGGCGAGTCCCAAGAGATCGTTCTTGATTCAATGAAAAATTCAATTGGATACACAGGAAATTCCTGCTACTTTGCGTTCAAAAAGTATGTCAAGAAAAATAGATCAAAATTTCCTAATTTTTACATAATGTTAACCGATTGATCAAATTTAAGCCTTGATGGAGTTTGTGGCTAAGAATTAGAACACGACACATACATCAAAAAG
>Ga0209251_1001173_pt1 | contig 20960 bp, 15 predicted proteins | sample SaaInlV_100m_DNA_6_FD_184665 | JGI IMG/M metagenome (GOLD analysis project Ga0209251, IMG submission 184665) | Marine microbial communities from expanding oxygen minimum zones in the Saanich Inlet - Saanich Inlet SI073_LV_10m_DNA (SPAdes) (version 2) | ecosystem: Environmental > Aquatic > Marine... | reverse complement strand
GCGCCCTTTGAACGTCAGCGCTTCCCAAACTAAAATTTAACCCTACGTGGAAAGATGGACGCTCTTTTCGTGCGGCAAATGTACAACTAATTAATTGGTCAGAAGTTATTTGGTGCAAACGCCGCTACTTCCCAGCCTTTCTTGGCTGCATAGACGGCATTTCGTCCTTCACCCTCTGCGGGTAAAAGTAGCCTTCCTGGAGTCAGTTGGTCTAATTGGGCCTTGAAAAATGCATTGGGCTCCGTGCCATAGGCGTATTCTGCTGCGGAATATCGTGCGTTCCAGAAGTCTATCATGCGGTTTAATTTGAAGCATTAAAGGTAGTACTCCTTGCAAAATCCTATGAAGGAAGGCTTATTTTTGCCATCTATGGATTCTTTACGTCCGAGTCCGTATTGATTTTTTTAAAAATTCATTTTCAGGAGTTGTGATTTCAAAACTCTATTCTATATTTGCAGCCCCGAACAAGTAGGGTAAAAAGTATTGTTATGAAACGCACATTTCAGCCAAGTAATAGAAAACGCAGAAACAAGCACGGATTCCGTTCAAGAATGGAGTCGTTCGACGGACGCAAAGTATTGGCTTCTCGCCGTGCTAAAGGTCGCAAGCGTTTGACTGTTAGTGATAAAGGAAATTACAAAGGTTAATACATGTTAAAAACCTTTTAATAAGATATAGGTGTTGCCGAAAGCAACACCTTTTTTTTGGCCCAAACCACACCTAACTTTGTACAAATCTTAGAAAGCACATGCCGAAAGACACTTCCATCAATCACGTACTCATTATTGGATCTGGTCCTATAGTTATTGGCCAGGCTTGTGAATTTGATTATTCTGGATCACAAGCATCAAGAAGCCTTCGAGAAGAGGGAATCATTGTTACCCTAATCAACTCAAATCCAGCGACTATCATGACCGATGAGGTCATCGCGGATAACATTTATTTAAAGCCGCTGTCGGTGGAGAGTATTGAGGAGATTCTTCTAAAGCATCCCGATATTGATGCCGTATTGCCTACAATGGGTGGTCAAACGGCATTGAATTTATGTATCGATGCTGATAAACAAGGGGTTTGGAGTGAGCATAAAGTAGATATTATTGGTGTAGATATCGATGCTATTAATATCACTGAAGACCGCGAGGAATTCCGCGCACTTATGGAGACCATCGATATTCCTATGGCTCCCTCGAGAATAGCAAAGTCGTTCTTGCGCGGCAAGGAGACCGCTCAACAGTTTGGTTTTCCACTTTGTGTACGCGCTTCATTTACGCTGGGTGGAGCAGGTGCGACATTCGTGCACACTGAAGAAGAATTTGATACAGCACTTAGCCGCGGTTTAGAGATTTCCCCTATTCATGAGGTAATGATAGATAAGGCGTTGCTCGGCTGGAAAGAGTACGAACTTGAGCTACTCCGCGATAAAAACGACAACATCATTATCATATGTTCCATTGAGAACATGGACCCTATGGGTATCCATACGGGGGACTCTATTACGGTTGCGCCGGCAATGACATTGAGCGATACTACCTATCAGAAAATGCGCGATATGGCCATTAAAATGATGCGGAGTATTGGAAATTTCGCAGGTGGATGTAATGTTCAGTTTGCAGTGAGTCCAGATGAAAAAGAGGACATTGTCGCTATCGAGATCAATCCACGTGTAAGTCGATCGTCTGCATTAGCGTCCAAGGCAACGGGATACCCTATTGCTAAAGTAGCGGCAAAATTAGCGATTGGTTATTCTTTGGATGAATTGGACAATCAAATCACTAAAACAACCACAGCGTACTTCGAGCCCACCTTAGACTACGTTATCGTAAAGATTCCACGTTGGAATTTTGAAAAATTTGAAGGTGCTGATACACGCCTTGGTATTCAAATGAAGGCTGTAGGAGAGGTTATGGGGATCGGCCGCAGCTTCCAAGAAGCATTGCACAAAGCGGCGCAGTCCTTAGAGATTAAGCGCAACGGATTAGGTGCGGATGGAAGAGGATTGACCGATCACGACACCATTTTGCACAAATTGGAATATGCATCTTCAGACCGTTTGTTTGTTATTTACGACGCGATTCAAATGGGCATTCCATTGAGAACCATTTACGACATCACGAAAATCGATATGTGGTTCTTGAAGGAGATTGAAGATTTGGCACGCGTCCAGTCTGAGATTGAAAAGCACAATCTAAACTCCTTGCCTAAAGAGCTCATTCAAGAGGCTAAAATGAAAGGTTTCGCGGATCGTCAGATTGCTCATATGGTCAATGCGCTTGAGAGCGAGGTTCATACGAAGCGAACAGATTTAGGCATCAATCGTGTTTGGAAATTAGTAGATACTTGTGCGGCGGAATTCCCTGCGCAGACGCCATACTATTATTCGACTTTCGAGATGCCGCACACCACAGTGGATGGGGTGGAAATGATCGAAAACGAAAGTGTTGTTACAGAAAGAGAGAAAATTGTTGTCTTAGGTTCTGGGCCAAACAGAATTGGACAAGGAATCGAATTCGATTATTCTTGTGTTCATGGCGTGCTTGCTGCTCGTGAAGAGGGGTATGAAACCATCATGATCAACTGTAACCCAGAAACCGTAAGTACAGATTTCGATACCGCGGATAAGCTATACTTTGAGCCTGTTTTCTGGGAGCACATTTACGATATTATTTTGCACGAGAAGCCACGCGGAGTCATTGTTCAGTTGGGTGGACAGACTGCATTGAAATTGGCAGAGAAACTCAGTCGTTACGGCATAGAAATCATAGGCACTTCTTATCAAGCACTGGATTTGGCTGAAGACCGTGGTCGTTTCTCGAACCTATTAAAAGAAATCAATATTCCTTATCCAGAGTTTGACGTTGCGACAACAGCAGATGAAGCATTGGATATTTCTGACGAATTAGGTTTCCCGATTCTAGTCCGTCCGTCGTATGTATTGGGTGGTCAAGGAATGAAAATCGTCATCAACAAGCAAGAGTTGGAGCGCCATGTAGTTAACCTCTTCAAAGAGTTTGAGGGCAATAGAGTGCTACTAGATCACTATTTAGACGGGGCAATTGAAGCGGAAGCTGATGCCATCTGTGACGGTGAAGATGCATACATTATTGGGATTATGGAGCACATTGAACCTTGTGGTATTCACTCTGGAGATTCTTCGGCGGTGCTGCCTCCATTCAATTTAGGTCCGCTAGTAATGCAGCAAATTAAAGAGCATACCGTAAATATTGCAAAAGCACTTGAAACGAAAGGGCTCATCAACATCCAGTTTGCAGTCAAAGACGATGTGGTTTACATCATCGAGGCAAATCCACGTGCATCCAGAACCGTTCCGTTTATCTGTAAAGCTTACGGAGAGCCATACGTGAATTATGCAACGAAGGTTATGCTTGGAACGAAGAAAGTAAAAGACTTTAATTTCAACCCGCACCTCGAAGGATACGCGATTAAAATTCCTGTCTTCTCGTTCAGTAAATTCCCTAACGTCAATAAGAAATTGGGGCCTGAAATGAAATCAACCGGTGAGAAAATTCATTTCATTAAAGATTTGAAGGATCCGGTATTCAAAAAGCTACACAGCGAACGCAGCTTGTACCTGAGTCGCTAATGTTATTGTAAAGACATGCTTTAAAATCCCGGCGCCGAAAGGCGCCGGGATTCTTTTTATCTTGACAAAAATTTTCACCATGTTTCGTTTTTTATCACTTACCATTCTTGCTTGGCTCATCTTTAGATGGCTGGACCGTTTTTTTGGAGGTAGAAGCGGTTCGAACCCTAAGAATGCTCAGAAGCAGAAAGAGCCGAAAGGAAAGAAAGCTTCATCAAGTAAGATTCCAAAAGATGTAGGCGAATATGTCGACTATGTCGAGGTCAAGGACAACAAGAAAAAGAAGTAGATGAAGCTCGGTATCATCACCTACTATTGGCCCCCCGCTGGTGGCCCTGGGGTTCAGCGCTGGTTGAAGCTAAGTAAGTATCTAGCGCGTGAAGGTGTCCAGTTGTATGTGGTGACCGTCGATGCAGAAAAAGCGACGTATCCTTTGCGCGATGAAGGTTTACTGCAAGACGTTGCTTCAGGTATTCAAGTTTTTAGAACCGGTACGTCGGAGAAATTTGGGGCATATAAAAAAGTTACAGGTAAGAAGTCTGTGCCTTTTAGTGGGTTCTCTGGTGAGGATGCGAAAGTAAGTTTCATTCAGAAATTGGCCCGATTCATCAGAGGCAATTTCTTTGTCCCCGATGCGCGTAAAGGTTGGAATTCACATGCCTTCAAGGCTGCAGCCGAAATCATAAAGACGCACGAGGTAAGGCATTGGATTACAACATCGCCACCACACAGTACGCAATTAGTAGGCTTAAAGCTAAAAGAACGGTTTGGTGTGCACTGGACCGCAGATTTCCGGGATCCATGGACGGATATTTATTATTACCGTAAGTTTTATCCAACGGCATTAACCCGGTGGTATGAGCGGGGTTTAGAGCGCAAGGTATTTGCGACTTGCGATGCGTTGATCAGCGTCAGTCCTAGCTGGAGCGGTTTGTACGAACAAAAAGGCGGCTTGAAGAAGGGTAGCGTACATACCTTAACCAATGGTTTTGATCCAGAAGACTTTAGTGCATTAGTTCCTCAACGACCTGCAAAATTCACATTGCTTTATGCCGGTACATTGGCGGCACAATACCCTTGTGGTGAATTGGTTGCTGCTTTGAACTCTCTAGATTTTGAAATGAACCTGCGTGTTGTAGGTTCTTGGGACGGGCAAAGTCGCGAGACGCTGGAAGCATTGGAGAGCCACGTCGAGGTTACTTTCGAGGAATATGTTCCTAAGGCCCAATTAAACCAGCGCCTGCTCGATTGTCATCTGATGCTATTTTTATTGCCAAATGTATCGAGCGCAACGGGACACGTCCCCGGGAAATTGTTTGATTATTTGGGTGCAGGAAACCCGATTTTAGGCCTTGGCCCTATTGAAGGAGATGCAGCTCAAATCATACAAGGTACTGCCGCAGGCGCCGTGTTCGATTACAAAGAAGTACAAGCCATTGCCTCCTACGTGCGTCGAATGAAAGAGGAAGATGCGCCACGCACCGATCCATCCGCCGTCCGATCCTATGCGCGGGATGTTCAAGCCAAACGCCTACTGCAAGAAATATTGAGAAACTAAGGCATCAAAAAAGCCGCCCAACGGGCGGCTTTTTTAGGCACTGTATTTTCTTAATCGCGTTAGTCGTTCTTTCCTTCAGTGATTTGCTTGTAGCCCATCCAAAAGAGTAAAAGCAAAATAATTCCGGATCCCGCATAATTGATTTTCTGACCCGTATAATGTGATTTCGGTGCATATTCAAAAACCACTTCATGTTTACCTGCAGGTACAGTAAGACCGCGCAGTAGGTAGTTTACACGTATGTGTTCTACGGGTTCTCCATCTAAGTAGGCTTGCCAATCGTTTCCGGATCCTTCATAGAACAATTCTGAGAATACGACGAAAGCATCACCACCTTCGATAGCGTAGGTTATATGCTTTGGATCATAGCTGGTTAAGCGCACTTTTGCAGGTGCGAAATTAGATTTGCCTCCCAAGTATTCTGAATAGCGCGCATCCACGATAGCGGTACTTTTAGGATTGAAATCCGTTAAAGCAGCCATCTCTGCATCTGCATTGGGTACCATTTGAATAGATTGAACGGACCAGCCGTTGCCACAGACATCTGGATTACGTTGGGCTTGCGGTTGTCCATTTTGCCCCTGCGTTATGATGTATTTAGCATTCAGCATACTGAAGCACGCTATATTTTGTTGATTCAATTGGTTGTCAATCAAATCTTGATAACGCTGCAATTTCGCACCGTGGTAACCCCCAACACTTTTGTGATGATAACTGGTATAGCTGTCATTGGTCAATCCAACGGTGGCGTTCCAAACTCGGAAATGTGGGTCATTGTCCTGGCTAATGGCTTGATTCGCTGCGGTAGGTGCATACTGCGCTTCCCATTGGCGTTGACTCAAGAAATCTTCGCGCTCAATCTGGTCCGTGGTGAAAAGTCCCAGGTCTAACAAAGCAACACCTCCAATAATAGCTGCGCTCGTTACAAGTTTTAGTTTCCCATTGTGGAAGAAGTAGAGTGCAGTAGCGGTGAGTAGACCGAAGCCTAACGAGGCTAGGGCAGAAGACGTGGCTAAGCTACGGCGATCCCCCACTAATTGATCAATACTAAAACCTTGCTGGGCGAACTGGCTGTCTCTAGCCGTCTCAAGATCCATGACGAATGGCGCTACTAGGCCGAATAAAAGAATAAATCCAACAAACAAGAGTGATCCTTTTTTCAGTGCGTCAAAACGCATCTTTTTGTCGAGTGTATACCATTGGTTCAGCCCTAGAATGCCATAAAACGGTACGGTAAAAAAGAGTATAGTCAATGCCATAGAAGGGACACGGAACTTATTGTAAAGCGGTAGGTAGTTGAAAAGTAGCGAGTTGAACCAATTTAAATTCGACCCCCAACTCATTAACACAAAGAAAACTCCAGAGGCAATGACCCATTGTCTTGTTGCGCCACCGATCACGAAAAAGGCGAGGCAGAAAAGAAAAAAGATCGCGGCACCAACATAATAGGCACCGTTGCCCATGCTCTCGCCGGTCCAACGCATGAAGGCTGCCCCCATGTATTGATTCGCCTGCTGTTCGGCATTCTTTGCATTCATTCCTTGGCTGCGGAAGGCTTTGACCAACTGATCAAAAGTTTCGGTTCCTTTTTCACTGTAATCGACCATCATGCCTCCACCGGCTGCATTCGGAATAACCATAGCCACCGTTTCGTAGATACCTGTAGACCAGCTCATAGCGTAATCGTAGGATAATCCGCCTTCACCTTGGTTTTGATTCTTTTGAGTGAGTTCGCTTTTCCCACCGCGCATACTCTCGGAGGTGTACACCTTAGTGGACCAGATATTCGCAATGTTTGGACCGATAGCCAATACACCCGCCAATGCTATTAATCCTGTGTATTTCGCAAAAGTGTGTAGCGCCTTTTCCTTTGCATACTGAATAAGGTAAACCAACCAAATTATAGCCATAAACAAACCGGCATAATAGGTGATCTGAAAGTGATTTCGATGTATACTCAAACCTGCAAAAACCGCCATGAGAATGAAGGCGCGCCAATTTTTCTTTTCCAAAATCAACAAGAGCGCTAGAATCATCAAGGGTATAAAGGCGGCCGTGTTCACTTTTGCGTTGTGACCTGCCGCATAACCAATGATGAAAAAGCCCGAATATCCATAAGCAAATCCGCCAATGGAGCTAAGCCAATGGTTGACACCCATACCTCGCAAGCCAATAAATGCCGCAATCATCAGATAGAATAAGATGTAAGTAGAGGAGTTGGTGCCGCCGATGCCGCGCACGATATCTGTTAAATATTGGAAGATATTTCCGTCGTATTTCGTGCTGATCTGCGTAGCAGGCATACCGCTAAACATTGCATTTGTCCAAAGGGCTTCTTCGCCTGTTTCCGCCCGATAATCGCGGATTTCTTTGCTTTTCGCATAGCCCAATTTAATATCGTCTTGATCCAATACATCGCCATTAAAATAGGCCGGGCTTAAGAAGGCAACGTTGATACCCAATAGAATAACCATTGGTAAGATCCAGGTCTTGAGTACAGGTAGGTAATTTTTGAAATCCATAATAGCTTTTTGAATCGGGACTCCAAGCTAGCAAAAGTTGTGGAATAATACCGACTTAATACGTTGATTATGCTAGCATTCGTGCGTATTTTCGGTATTCCAATTAGAATTCGAAATAATGAACGATCAACCCGCGAACACCATCGGTAAAAATGAAATAGAAGAACTGCTTACGCAAGGCTGCGATGAGCGTGTTCACATTTTACCGGAAAGTGGCTTGAACAAATACCATTTGAACCCCGTCAAATTTGAATCTCTATTTCAACGCGGTTCTTGTACAGCAAATGTCTTAACACGTCGTTCTTTCAACGTTGCTAAAGCGTTTTTAGGCAAATACGATGAGTTGAGCTACGAGAATTTACTTGAAAATCAGGCCAACCGTCTTCGTGCATTAGTACAGAGTGAGTTCAAAGATCCTTTTGATGTGTTCTTTGCGCCATCGGGATCAGATTTAGTCTACTATCCTTTAATGTTCCAAATGATGTTGAATCCCGACAAACGTTTGCTGAACATTGTGAGTTGCCCAGAAGAGTTGGGTTCGGGATCGAAGTTTGCGAGCGAAACTAGATTCTACGCGAATTACAATCAATTCGGAGATCAAATTGAAAAAGGAGCCTTCGTTGATTCAAACAACACCTCTGAAGTACATTACCTCGATGCAAGAGATGCGGATGGGAATATTCTAGACCGCACCACAGCCATTCATGAGCTTATTGCAAACAATCCGGATGCTTCGGTAGTGGGCAGTTTAGTGTTTGGTTCAAAATCAGGAATTAAGGATGACTTAAATGTTATTGATACCGATAGTGAAACCATGTGGGTGGTCGATCTGTGCCAATTCCGTGTTGATCATTCGCTCATCCACGATCTACTTGAAAAGGGAGTGATGGTGATGCTCACCGGTAGTAAGTTTTTCCAAGCGCCGCCTTTCTGTGCCGCCATGCTTGTACCGCGTAAGTGGAGTGAGCGATTAAAGCAGGTCGATGCCAGCATTATCGCGCCATACGGCAAATTATTTAGTGCTTACGATGTCCCGTGGTTCATGGAAAACATGCGTGAACACTTACCTAAAAAGGAAAATAAAGCGTTGCGTTTGCGTTGGGAAATAGCGCTGGACGAAATGTCCGCCTACAGCTATTGGTCAACAAAGCAGACAGATAATATCATTTCGCGCTGGGCCATGGGTGTCATGAGTAAACTCGAAACGTCGGATTCGTTCAAACTCATGCCGGACCAATTAAAGACGAACATGTCCATTATCTCTTTCCAAGTTTGGGTGAACGGAAGTGCATTAGACAATGAGCAGTTAAAAGCCCTATTCAAAGCCATTACCACCTCCAAACATGAAGGTTTTATTGGCGGGAAGGACACTGTGTTCTTTGGGCAGCCCGTTCAATATGGCGAAAAGAGTTTCATTCGATTGGCCATAGGCGCCTACACCGTTCGCGCGTTCTTAGAAAAAGACGCCGTTGACTTAACCAATGATTACCGATTGATTAACATCATTGAGGCCGTTGCGCAAGAAATGTTTAGTGGAAAATAATACGTCTATATTACCGGCGGTTCAGTCGCTATTGCCGCAATTAGGTCGGGAAGATACAGCGGCTATCGTCACACATCTTCCTCGATTGAAAGCCCGCTTGGCGCACTTAAGTGCGGCTATGCCCGGTATGCAACACAGTATTGCTATTAAAACGAATCCCCATGCCCAACTGCTACGTACGCTCGTAGAGTTCGGTTATGGTTTGGAAGCAGCCTCCATTGAAGAAGTGAGAAGAGCCAAGGCTGCTGGTTGTCCAGTGAATCAAATCGTTTTTGATTCTCCTGTAAAAACACGCCATGAAATTGCTGAGGTGGCTTACGAAAAAGGAATGCTGGTCAATGTAAACACTCTCGCGGAATTAAAGCGTTTTCCCTCAGATGCGACCTGCATTTTGGGCATCCGTATCAATCCGCAAGTACATGCAGGTTCCCCTGAAATGTTCGATGTGAGCAAAAACGAAAGCAAATTTGGCGTGCCCATTTCACAGCAATCAGATCTTATTCAAGCCGCTTTAAACTACCCGGTGAATGCATTGCACATTCATAGTGGATCTCAGATGCAGAATCTAGACGCTCAAAAGGAGGCATTGATTGGCTTGCGTGAAGTTGCGATTGCCATAAATACTCAATCCCCGGGTAAAATTAACACACTTGACATTGGTGGTGGACTGCCTTCAGAGCCCTTACAGGCTCAGACGAAGATGTCCATATATGGCGCTATGGTGCAAGAAGTGTTTCGCGGCACCTCATTCAAATTAGTGACAGAATTTGGTCAATGGGTACATGCCCCGGCTGGATTCGCTATTAGTGCCATTGAATACGTGGTTCGGCCCGATCGCGTTTTTATCCACTTGGGCGCCGATTTCTTTATGAGAGACGCCTATACAAGGGCACGACCGTTCCCGCTAGCTGTAGTTTCTGCAGAAGGGGTGTTGCGTCAAGGCGAAGAACGACCGTTTGATATCGCCGGTCCGTTGTGTTTTGCAGGCGACTATTTAGCGCACAAAAAAAAGCTACCGGGGGATTTAGAAGAAAATGACCTTTTAATTGTCGATGAAACCGGGGCAAACACTTACGCGCTGTGGTCAAGGCATTGTTCTCGAACCGTCCCATCTTACTGGGCTTGGGATGGAAATTCAATAGTTAAGTGGTCAGAACGCCAAACAATTGGTTTTTAATCTTATTTTTGAAACTCAAGCAGTTACTTATGAAGAATAGGCTTCTCCTTTTATTCGCATTTTTTTCACCGGCGCTATTTGCTCAGGTGATGACCGTTACTGTCGATCAAGACGACTTTCTTGTTTGTCCTGATGAGGTAGTAGAGGTAGTTGCTGCGCGCAGTACCACGGCCAATAATTCCTTGCAGTTTGACGGTGCATCCGATTATTTGGAGATACCAAATAACGCAGCGTTTAATCTTGGTACCACCAGTTTTACAGTCGAATTCTGGGTTTTGGTAAACTCTACATCAGGTCTTGATTACCTCTCGGTATACAGAAATGCCGCAGGCCATGGTTGGGCGATTTGGAAAGATAACTCTGGAAATGTTGGATTTGCAGCGAGAGACAATGCCGGAGCGTACGACTTGATGACGGGTAACATTACCTCAATAGACGACGGTAATTGGCATCACGTAGCAGTGACGTGGAACCGTGGTACAACGACAGCTACGTTATATATAGACGGTGGATTCGAAACATCGAAAAACTTTGGTGTTGGTGGTGATATAGCGCACACGGGCGACATTACTTTAGGTTATGGAGTAAGTCCTACTTCAGGAAATCCATCATATTTGAATGGAGAGATGGATGAATTCCGAATTTGGAATGAAGAACGCGCCTCTGGTGACATTCAGACATACATGAGTACGCATTTGAACCCTGTCTCTTTCCCTACGCTCGCAGTAAATTTTGACTTTAATGAGCTTACCGATGCTGACGGATGGGAAGATTGTGCAGCAGGAATTATTGCGCCTAACGGTACTGCAACACCCTCTGTAAATACAATGGGTGGACCATTAATGACATTCAACTTTGCATACAGCTGGACAAATACATCAGGCAACACCCAGGGCGGTGCCGTTTATCAAAAAACGTTTTCTCGCGACGATACCGTAGTGGTTGAGGCGGGATATTGTAAATACTATTGTACGGATACTGTATATATTGCCTTAGCGGAATGTGATACGCTACGCGACCCACGAGATGTAGCTGCCGTGTTTGCACCTTCAGCGTTTACACCTAATGGCGATACAAAGAATGACTTTTATCTTGTGAAAGCGAATGCCATTACCTATTTCGAAATGCAGATTTATAATAGAGACGGAAACATCTTATTTCACAGTAAAGACATTAATACGGGCTGGAATGGAACGTTTAATGATAAGTACTGCTATGAAGGAGTATACGTTGCACAAATCATGTACCGTGACGTAGACGGCGTAGAATTCGTCAAATACCAGCAATTCACTTTAATGCGCTAATTCGTTTAGCAGATACTATAAAGATAGAGCCTCGAGAGTTTTCTCGGGGCTTTTTTATGCTGGCGTATCTAGGTCCTTTTGCTGCTGGGCACCAGAGATACTCGCGTTTAATTCAAATCCAATGATGAGTCCAAAGGCATTGACATAGATCCAAAGTAACATGATCAATAGCGTTCCAATGGAGCCGTAGAATTTGTTGTAGGTAGAAAAATGCTCAACATAAAAACTGAACCCCTGCGAAGAACTAATAATTAGAAAAGTAGCTAATAGGCTGCCTGCAGAAATGAAGCGCCAATTCCGCGAGCGGACTGGCCCATAGTTGTACACCAACGATATGGCCAACAGAATGGTGAGCAGCAACACTAGTAATCTACCCCAGTAAATGACAAATGACGCGTAGTGTGCGAGATAGCCCAATTCCACAAGCCAGTCAGTAAAACCTTGCGTAAAGATTAACGCTACTATAGCAATAATGATGAGCACTGTAAGTCCTATAGTGAGCAGAAATGCCGAAAAATACTGCGACCAGAAGTTCTTTACATTGATGTTGTGGTAGCTAATACCCAAATTAGAGATAAGGCTTAAAGTGCCGTTGGTGGCAAAAATAAGTGCCGCAATGAAGGTGACCGATAATAGTCCGCCGCGCTTTATGGTCAGGACATCTTCGATCGCATCGAACGCCATTACATGCGTACTTTCTGGCAATACATCCTTTAATATACCAAAGAGTTCTTCCTGAAAAACATCGAGCGGTAAGTAGGCAATTAAGGTAAAGATGAAGATGATGCCAGGAAATAAAGCAAGGAAAAAGCTAAAGCTAACAGATCCGGCCCTTGAGGTGATTGCCCCTTGATAGATTCCTCGAACGAAAAAGCTCAAAATATCCCATAAAGAGAGTCCGTCGAAAAAAGGCGGCTTTACCTTACTCAGGTTGCTTTCGATGCTGGCTAAGAGTTTCATGTTACAGCGCTTTTAAGCTCATGTCTAATCCTTTAATATGGTGGGTCAGCGCACCAACGCTAATGTAATCCACTCCACATTCGGCGTAAGGTACTAAGGTATGGCGAGTTATACCACCACTGCTTTCAACTTCTGTCCGACCCGCGATGTATTCAACGGCTTCTTTTGTTGCCGAAACAGTAAAATTATCAAGCATGATGCGATCAACTCCGGCTTGAAGTGCTTCTTTTACTTCTTGTAAATTTCTCGTCTCTACTTCTATGGCTAGCGTTCTATTCGTCTGCGCTAAGTAGGCCTTGGTCCGTGCCACTGCTGCTTTAATACCGCCTGCAAAATCCACATGGTTATCTTTCAGCATCACCATATCATATAGCCCCATTCGATGGTTACCACCTCCGCCTAAAGCCACGGCCCATTTTTCTAATAACCGTAGTCCAGGCGTGGTTTTGCGAGTATCAAGAACGGTACATGAGGTGTGTTTAATTTTTGCAGCATACGAATAGGTACGAGTAGCAATTCCAGACAGCCGCTGAAGGTAATTCAATACAAGACGTTCACTTTGCAAAAGTTTGATCGTATTCCCTTCAACGAACAAAGCTACAGTACCTTTTTCCACGAGCGCACCGTCTTCTATAAACTGCTCAACGGTTGCAGTGTTATCCAGGTATTTGAACAAATAAGTAGCCAACGCACCACCTGCAAAAACGCCTGCTTCTTTAATAATGAGCTGGGCTTTGCCGCGATGATCTGCAGGTATACTGGATAGGGCGCTATGATCTCCATCGCCAATATCTTCCGCAATGGCAAAATCAAATTGGGCCTTTAAATCATCAAAATTTGGTGTCCATGAAGCGTGGGGCATAAAATCGATTTTAAAAGTGTGCTTCTCAATGCAAGTTAGCATCTTTGTGTAGCTCATGAAGATTGTATTTCTGGTTATTGGTAAAACTTCTGAACGCTACCTCTCCGAAGGAATGGCTCAGTTTGAAAGTCGATTAAAACATTACTCGCCTTTTGAAACTATTGTTGTGCCTGACATTAAGGGAGGCGGTAAGCGAACGGCTGAGGTTTTGAAGGAATTGGAATTTGAAGCCTTTCGTAAGCATTTTCAGCCGGGGGATTGGATGGTACTGCTCGACGAAAAAGGTAAACGCTATACCTCACGCGGGTTTGCTCAACAAATGCAAAAATGGATGAATGCTGGACCTAAACGATTGGTATTTATCGTGGGCGGCGCATTTGGATTTTCTCCCAAGATGTATGAAAAAGCGAACGGTTTATTGAGTATGAGTGAAATGACCACTTCCCACCAACTAATTCGTGTTGTATTTTTAGAGCAAATCTACCGCGCCTTTACTATTTTGAATAACGAACCTTACCACAACGATTAATGGCAACCTACAGCTACGAAAGTATCGTCAAAGACCTACTTGCTAAGAAGTTAGCCCCTGTATATTTTTTTTCTGGTGAGGAATCTTTTTATGCCCAGCAATTGCTGGAAATTATTGAGAAGGAACTGTTAGATGAGGCCGAGCGTAGCTTTAATCAGAGCGTGCTTTATGGAAAGGATACTAACATGTTGCAAATCTTAGAGGAGGCGAAGCGTTTCCCAATGATGAGTGAACGCATGGTAGTCGTTGTAAAGGAGGCGCAGCATTTGAAGGCGTCCGATTGGGAACTTTTGGCCGCTTATCTTGAGCAACCGCAGCCAACTACTGTTTTGGCATTTGGGCACATGCATAAAAAATTGGACAAACGTTCTAAGGCAGGAAAAGCAATCAAGGCGAAAACAGTTTTTTTAGAGTCTGACCCGTTGCGCGATTATCAGGTAATCCCATGGTTAGACCAACGCTTATCCGCTAAAGGTTTTACCGCTGCACCTTCCGTTGTTGCTGCTTTGGCAGAGCAGGTCGGTACAGACTTGAGTCGACTGCACAATGAGGTGAACAAACTGCACGTTGCTATGGGTGATGCACGCAGTTTGTCGGCCGCAGATATCGAACGTCATATAGGTATTTCGAAAGACTATAATAATTTTGAATTGGTTGCGGCAATTGCCACTAGGGATGTGGCTAAGGCATTTAAAATTGTCCACTTTTTCAGTAAAAACGCAAAAGAACATCCGGTGCAGATGATTACTGGAATCTTGTTCAACTTCGTCAATAACCTCATTCAATACCACAGCCTAAAAGGGAAAAATGAAAAACAGATCGCTACTGCGCTGAAGGTCCATCCTTACTTCTTGAAACAATTTAGTGCAGCCGCGCGTCATTATTCGGCCGAACATGCGCATATTATGCTTGAGGAATTGTTGGTTTTTGACCGTAAATGCAAAGGAGTAATACGTTCGTCTTCAGGGGAGTATGAACATCTAAGAGAGTGGTTGATTCGGTGTGCGCTTTAGGCCTTATTTTTGCAGCAAGAAACCCACTATGAAATTTAGACTCCTCTTCCTTTTCCTGTTTGCACAAATAAGCCTTTTTGCCCAAGGACAAATGCTGCGTGGCTTTGTTTATGTCGAAGGAGGTGCGGAGCCTGTGCCTTATGCAAACGTTATTATTGAAGGTGCGAACGTCGGGGCAATGACGAATCTTGACGGGTATTTCCAGGTAAATAAAGTACCGGTGGGTCTTCAAGAGGTCACAGTTTCTTTTTTAGGTTTTGAACCAACCACGTTAGAGGCTCGTATTTACAATAATAAACCGACTACGATTAAGGTCTATCTGAAAGAGTCCACCCAAATGCTTAACACGGTTGACTTGAATATTGAGCGTGCTGAGAAAAAAATTAAGGTGAATACAGCAGTAGTGACGCTGAATCCAAAGTCTATCGAAACCTTCTCGGCGGGGGGCGATCCAGATTTAATGAAAGCTATTGCCGTCTTACCGGGGGTCGTTACTACAGGGGACCAAGGTGGTCAGCTCTATATTCGTGGCGGCGCTCCCATTCAAAACCTGGTTTTGCTGGACGGAATGATTGTTTACAATCCCTTTCACAGCATAGGATTTTTCTCTGTTTTTGATACGGATGTCTTGCAAAGTGCGAAGGTATACACTGCTGGATTCGGCGCTGAGTACGGTTCTCGGAATTCATCAGTGATGGATGTTAAAACTAGAGACGGTAACCGAAAGGACATTAGCGGGAAGTTATATTCTTCGACGTACATGAGTAAACTGTTGGTGGAAGCGCCAATAGGACCAAAAGGGAAAAACGGATTGGCAAACAACAGTATTTTCCTTTCCGGTAAAACGAGCTATTTACGTCAAGCTGCTCCCATTTTCTATCCTTATGTAGAAACACGTTTCGGTGGACTGCCTTTCACCTTTAATGACCTCTATGGTAAGTTCACAACGCAAACGGATAATGGATCTAAACTAAGTGCCAAGGCGTTTAATTTTTCAGATGCGGTCTTGTTAGATTCAACGAAAGGTTTACAGTGGAACAGTTGGGGGTACGGGGCTAATTTCACGGTAATACCGCCTGCCTCAGCAACATTGATACAAGGCGATTTTGCGCAAAGCCAATATTATATCGAGAGCACTGAAAATCCAGATCAACCCCGGAATTCGACCATAAACGGTTTCAACGGTGGCTTAGACTTCACTTATTTCATTGGAAAGGCAGATGAAGCCAAATATGGGATTGATTTGATTGGCTATACAACAGATTTCAGTTTTACAAATAGCCTAGGATTAAGCCTCAACCAACAGGAAAGTACCACGGAGTTAGGCGGTTATTTTAATTACCGCCATGTCGGGACCCTATTGATCGTAGAGCCAGGTCTGCGTTTGCATTACTACGGTTCGCTTTCTGAACTGAGTGTTGAGCCAAGACTCGGTGTGAAGTACAGTATAACGGAAGACTTCCGGTTTAAGGCATCTGGTGGGCTGTACAGTCAGAACCTGGTGGCAGCAAATTCTGACCGTGATGTTGTGAATTTGTTTTATGGTTTTTTATCGGGTGCCACAGATCTTCCGGAAAATTTTAGAGACAATCCCATAACCTCTAAACTGCAAAAAGCGACGCATGTGGTTGGCGGATTTGAATACGATTTAGGTGATCACTGGGATCTTAATTTAGAGACGTATTTGAAGGATTTTTCTCAAATCACGAATGTCAACCGCAATAAGTTATACGATGACGTTCCTGCCTACAGCGATCGTCCTGAGATTTTACGCAAGGATTTTATCGTTGAGCACGGATGGGCGTTTGGATACGATGCGGTATTGAAATATGAAAAAGGGCGCTATTATTTCTGGGGGGTCTATGCATGGAGTAAGGTGCGACGTGATGATGGTGTTCAAGTCTATGCACCCAACTTTGACCGTCGTCATAATTTGAACCTAGTCGGAAATGCAAAACTGGGTAATAAAGAGCAATGGTACATTAGCGTTCGTTGGAATTTGGGTACAGGCTTCCCGTTCACTCCAACCCAAGGCTATTATCCAGGAATAGATTTTCTTGACCCTTTAGGCAATCCTGATATCAATTTTGACTATACCACAGCGAATGGAGACCCATCAGTATTATACGGTGCATTAAACAGCAATCGATTGCCTACCTACCACCGATTAGATGCGAGTCTGAAATATTCTGGTGATTGGAAATACGGCGCTATGGAGGCTGCAGTAGGTGCAACAAACATGTATAACCGCGAAAACATCTTCTATTACGACCGTGTCGAGGCCGAGCGTGTGAATCAATTGCCAATAATGCCTACGATTAGCTGTAGTTTCTCCTTTTAATTGGGCGAGAAAAGAGGTACTTTTGCCCTGTTTCAAATGAACTATGGCAAGTACTAAATACATCTTTGTTACCGGTGGTGTAACATCTTCTCTGGGTAAAGGGATCATTTCCGCTTCTTTAGCGAAACTTCTGCAAGCACGCGGCTACCGGGTGACTATTCAGAAATTGGACCCGTATATTAACGTGGATCCAGGTACATTGAACCCTTATGAACACGGTGAATGTTATGTTACTGAAGACGGTGCAGAGACGGATCTAGATTTAGGCCATTACGAACGTTTTTTAGGGACGCCTACCTCACAGGGAAACAATGTCACCACAGGTCGTATTTATCAGAGCGTGATAGATAAGGAGCGCCGTGGGGATTATTTAGGAAAGACCGTTCAGGTTATTCCTCACATTACTGACGAGATAAAGAGTAGGGTTAAGATTCTTGGCGAAACTGGAAATTACGATATCGTAATCACAGAGATAGGTGGAACGGTGGGTGATATTGAGGCGGTGCCTTACATCGAAAGTGTTCGTCAATTGAAATGGGAAATGGAGCGCGATTGTATGGTGGTGCATTTGACCTTGTTGCCATTCTTAGCAGTGACAGGTGAATTAAAGACTAAGCCTACACAGCATAGCGTAAAAACGTTACTTGAAAGTGGTGTGCAGCCTGATATTTTGGTATGTCGCGCGGAACATTCTATTGATGAAGATATTCGAAGAAAATTGGCGTTGTTTACCAATGTTCGTCCTAAAAATGTAATTGAATCACGCGATGCCAGTACTATTTATGAGGTACCCGTGATGATGTATAAAGAGAAACTAGATGAGGTAGTTTTGGATTACTTCGGCCTAGAATCTAAACAACAGCCAGATTTGGATAAGTGGCTCGATTTCTTGAGTCGCTTGAAGTACCCGAAGCGCACGGTGGAAATTGGCTTGATTGGCAAATACGTCGAACTTAAAGAGAGCTACAAGTCCATTACGGAGGCCTTTATTCATGCCGGAGCAGCCAATGAAGTTGAGGTTAAAATCCGTTGGATTCATTCAGAACACCTGACAGAGAAAAATGCGGCAAACACCTGCAAAGGATTGGATGGGGTATTAGTCGCTCCAGGTTTTGGTGAGCGCGGTTTTGAAGGTAAAGTAGCAACCGTGCAATATGCCAGGGAAAATAAGATTCCATACTTCGGTATCTGTTATGGGATGCAAGCTGCAGTTATTGAATATGCAAGAAATGTATTGGGATATAAGAATGCAAATACAACAGAAGTAGATCCGAAGACGGATAAGCCTGTGATCGCGCTCATGGATGAGCAAATGCACATTACTGATATGGGCGGTACAATGCGATTGGGTGCACAGAAATGTGATCTCGTTGAAGGCTCTATTGCAAGAGCGGCTTATGGTGAAGCACACATTACTGAGCGTCACCGCCACCGTTATGAATTTAATAATGATTTTAAGGAGGTTTTGACCAATGCGGGTTTAAAGGCGACGGGTATTAATCCAGAAAGTGGCTTAGTTGAAATCGTTGAGGTAGAAAATCACCCCTTCTTTGTTGGTGTGCAATACCACCCAGAATATAAAAGTACGGTTGTAAAGCCGCATCCACTTTTTGTTGCATTCGTGAAGGCATGTGACGAATTCCATCAAAATAAATAGGACATGGAAAACCAAAATAAAGGGCTAGATAAAAACCAAATTATTGGCTTTGTACTGATCGCTGCGATCATGGGCGTGTTCGGCTGGTGGCAAAGTAAAAATGCCCCCGAAGAACCACTAGAGCCTGTAGTAGAGGAGGCACTGGAAAGTGTTAACGAATCTGATCTTGTTGTTCTAGATGAAACAGCGGTCGTAAGTGCGGAAGAACTTGATAGCAATGGTTTCGTTGCAGAAGAATTTGTTGTTGAGAACAACGATTTAAAATTGACCTTCAGCACTCAGGGCGCAAGGATGATTTCTGCACAGATGAAGGATTATCAAACCTACGATAGTCTGCCGCTGTATTTGGTGAATGAAAATCAGACAATGGATTTGATTTTACCCGGTGCAGAAAGTCTAGGTCAAAAAGGATTTATAATAGATGCTCGAACGTCATCTGGTGTTGTTCTAACAGATGGATCTACTAAAGTTCGTATCACACTCCCCGAATCCGGTTTTGATTTTTCTTGGGTTGTTAGTGGCAATGCAGGTATTGCAGGTAAGCCGGAATTGTTCTGGGAACGCACAGCCATGCGCACGGAAAAAGGCATTAGTAACGAACGTATCTATTCCACGTATTCCTACAAAGTCACTGAGGACGGAGATATTGAAAACATGAGTGGGCGCGGTGGTGACGATAGTGAAGCATTGGGCGGCGTGGATTGGCTTGCTCAAAAGCAGCACTTCTTTTCCTTCATTGCTCATCCTGAAGCTGGTTTTTCTCAAGTTCAAGCAGCCACCGTTAATGGAAGCGATGAAGACGAGAGTATTATAAAAAAATTCTCGAGCACAGCCACTTTGAATACTACTGTTGATGGTTCTTATACGTTACCGTTTACATTTTATATTGGCCCAAATCATTACCAGACCCTGAAAGACTACGACCAAGGCTACGAAAAGGTGATTAATTTCGGTTGGGGAATCTTTGGTTGGATTGGACGCGGCGTGGTCGTGCCAATTTTTAATTGGCTTGAAGGATATGGCCTAGGTTACGGTTTGATCATTCTCATCATGGTACTTATCATTAAAGGAGCAATGTCGCCTTTAACTTTTGCATCGTACCGTTCGATGGCGAAAATGCGTGTTCTGAAGCCACAGCTGGATGAAATCAATAAAAAATTTGGCGAGAAGGATGCTGTTGCAAAGCAGCAGGCGCAAATGGGGCTGTATAGAGAAGCCGGTGTGAACCCATTAGGTGGTTGTATACCGGTGATTGTTCAAATGCCAATCCTCATTGCAATGTTCCGATTCTTCCCGGCATCGATTGAATTGCGTGGTGAGAGTTTCCTTTGGGCAACAGATTTGAGTACTTACGATGCCTTGATATCGTGGGATCAACACATACCATTGATCAGTTCTTTCTACGGTAATCATATTTCGATATTTACGCTGTTGATGACTGCATCAACCATTCTTTACACTAGAATGAATCAGCAGATGACTGCGGGAACAGGCTCGAGTGAGCAAATGAAGCAAATGCAGGTGATCATGTATCTAATGCCTTTGATGTTTATGTTCGTATTGAACAGCTATCCGGCAGGTCTGACCTACTACTACTTCTTGAGTAACATTGTGACCTTTGGTATGCAATGGGGTATTCGTAAGAGCGTAAATGATGAAGCTATTCTAGCAAAAATTGAAGCTAAAAAGGCACAGCCTAAAGGCGAGAAAAAGAAGAGCAAGTTTCAGGCTCGATTAGAAGATATGCAGCGCCAACAGAATTTAAGCAGGTCGCAGCGCAGAAAGTAATTTGGATTTTTCCCAGCAAAAAGCCCCGCTCTTAGCGGGGCTTTTTTGTTTAACACATTTCGATCGTTTGTTTGTCGAAATCTATGACGGTAGGCCCTCCCGTAC
>Ga0209251_1001172_pt1 | contig 21012 bp, 22 predicted proteins | sample SaaInlV_100m_DNA_6_FD_184665 | JGI IMG/M metagenome (GOLD analysis project Ga0209251, IMG submission 184665) | Marine microbial communities from expanding oxygen minimum zones in the Saanich Inlet - Saanich Inlet SI073_LV_10m_DNA (SPAdes) (version 2) | ecosystem: Environmental > Aquatic > Marine... | reverse complement strand
CTCCACCAAGTGGCCAGCTCAATGAACCAAACGCTTCAAAATCCCCAGATACAGGATGCACAAAACCAGAAATGATAGCCATCAACTGATCTTTCAAGAAAGAATTTGATGACATAATGCAGATCTTTTCTCCCGCACATATTGACCAATTCCAAGGAGTCGTATTTATGATATTGCTATCAGATTCATCGCAACGCAAGGTTAATCGATCAAATGTCAATTTCGGCTCCGCTGAACTTGACGAAGTCAACATAAAAGCGTTTTAGAGGTGCATATGCCCATCATATCAGTACCTGAGCATAATCTTAAATTATTTTGATTTTGAATTCCCAATCAAAATCAACGAGTGTCAAGCACCCATTTTTCTGCGCCCCTCACTAAACCTGCACGACAGCGTTTTTCGAGACGTTCAGATATCAAGCCTAAGGCTTTCTCTCCCATGGCTATTAACAAGCTCCTCGGCATCAAGATCATTGAAGATTCTGATTTCAACTCAAGACTCATATCAGCCTCCGCAAATAAATGCTTGTCCTTGGCAGAAATCCTGGCACTGCAGCAAAACAAAACCAATGAATCCAGTTTGCCTAACCCTCGAATTATGCAATCTTCAAATTCGATCTTCAACGTAGAGTCAGCCCAACTTGCTCGAAACACCACTTCCGGTTGAAGCCGAAACATCAGTAAGGAATAGGGCCTTGAAACGTAATGAAAACGACCACCAGCCAACTGGTTAACTTTCTTGCGATTAAGCAGTGCTTTAAGGGGGCGAGCTGGGTCTGAGAGATACGCCTCGAGTTGAGCCGCCGTCCCTCCGGGAAGATCAAGATCTAAGCGATGACAGCGGTGAACCTTCAACAGCCAGGAGCAGAAGGGAATGGATGAAACGACCGAAGGCCATGATCAGGCCATGGCGCAATCATGGATGATCAGGATCTCCATGAACAGCCCGGGAAGCCCCAATGACCCGATCGTTCCGCATCGAGCACGACAGCCTTGGTCCTGTAGAAGTCAAGGACGAAGCCCTTTGGGGTGCTCAGACGGAACGATCTCTCCGCAATTTTGCGATCAGCAATGAGCGCATTCCCGTTGAACTGATCCATGCGTTGGCCTTGATTAAACAGGGCTGTGCAGCCGTGAATGCTCGTCATGGGGTGCTCAACCAGGAACTCGCCGACAAGATCATCTCCGCGGCAAATGCCATTGCTAAGGGAGAGCATGACGATCAATTTCCCCTCAAGGTCTGGCAGACGGGGAGTGGCACCCAAACGAACATGAACGTGAATGAGGTGATCAGCAACCTCGTGTCCCGTCGCGAAGGGACACCCCTTGGTAGCCATCAGCCGGTTCATCCCAATGATCATGTGAATCGCTCACAATCCACCAACGATGTTTTTCCTGCCGCGATCCACATTGCAGCGACGCAGCAGCTCACCGATTCACTTCTCCCAGCAGTTCAAGCTCTGATTAAAGCCTTGGATATCAAGGCCGAGGCTTGGTTTCCGATCGTCAAGATTGGTCGAACGCACCTTCAAGATGCGGTGCCCCTGCGCCTTGGAGATGAAGTTTCAGCCTGGCGTGATCAGCTCAAGCTCTGCCATTCCTGGATTGAAGACAGTCTCACCCCTTTGGCAGCACTGCCTTTGGGGGGGACAGCAGTAGGTACAGGATTAAATGCTCCCAAAGGCTTCAGCACTGATGTGGCGAAGGAGCTTTGTAGCGCCACCGGATTAACGTTCCGCCCCGCTGACAATCTGTTTGCCGTCATGGCAGGCCACGACTCCCTGGTTCATGCCATGGGGCAACTGCGTGGATTGGCGGTAGCCATGTTGCGCATCTCCAATGACATTCGACTGCTGGGCTGCGGACCACGGGCAGGACTCGGGGAATTGCAACTGCCCGCTAACGAACCAGGAAGTTCGATCATGCCGGGAAAAATCAACCCCACACAATGCGAGGCCATGGCCATGGTGTGCACTCAAGTCATCGGACTGGATGCGGCGGTTGCTGCCGCTGGAGCTGGGGGTCATCTGCAGATGAATGTGTTCAAACCGCTGATTGGATTCAACCTCCTCCAATCCATTCGCCTGCTCAGCGATGCAATCAACAGCTTTCGCCAGAATTTGGTGGACGGGCTTGAACCCAACCGGCAGCAAATCCAAGCGTTTGTTGACCGATCACTCATGCTCGTGACGGCTCTAACGCCTCATATCGGGTATGAAAAAGCAAGCGCCATCGCACAACATGCCCACGAGCAGGGATTGACATTGAAAGATGCAGCCTTGGACCTTGGGCATATCAGCGCCTCTGATTTCGATCAATTGGTGGACCCCATCAAGATGGCCACCCCTCACCAATAACGTCAGGACGCACGCTCTGTCGCCGGATTCAGTTCTCCAGCCACCCCCGCGCGGGGCTCCTCGAGTTCGGCCACGGGGAAACGATTAATCGCCTTCAGCGCTTGCTTGGCATGGCTCCGCAACTGCTCACTAATCGCTTCGCAGTAGGGCACCTGGGCGAGAAGATCAACCGTTCTCCGCATAATCCGCACCACATCCCCTTCATCCAAGGAGGTGTTGGCGATCAAATCGCTCCAGGATGTTCCCTTCGCCCAGGCCTCTACAAGGCCCATCAACTCGGGCTCCCACCAGGCCGGCACCACAACACTGGCCCGCTCTTGCGCGCGGAGCAACTCTCGACGCAACCCGGATAAATCCTGCAACGCCTCTTCCGCAGGACCAGAGGGTGGGAAGCCACTCCAAAGATCCGGTCGATTCACCTCGGTGCTGATCGCCTCGAACACGGCAGCCAGGTTGGGCGGATCAAGCTCATCCAAATGTCCACTCATCAGAGCCAGGCCTAGCCATAGCTCGTTGTCACCACGCAAGGCCGCCACGGTGCGTCCAACTTCCGTGGGATCGAGATCATCCAGACAGCCAAATTGTTGAAGGATGTCCTTCAACGCCAAAAACATGTCCCAATGACGATTGGAACGGTGATGAAGCAGCCGCTGCCCCTCAGCGATTTCGTGCTCCAACTCTTCCATACGACGACGGTGTTTTTTGAGTTGCTTGCGGTCACCCCATCGGTGGGCGGGATGCTGCTCTAACTCTGACTCCAGCTGCTGCACCACACGGGCTTGGGTGAGCACCTCTCCCTCCAGGTCGTATTGAGGGGTTGTCATGTCATGGCGTTGGGCCATATGGGCCACTGCCAAAGCGAGCTGTCCACTGGCTTGATCCCCATGGCGGATCTCACCGGACCGCTGCAACACCGGAGGATCCACGCCATCCACCAAAAGGCAGCTCAGTTCGGCATGAAGACTGACGACGCCCTGACAAGGCAACAACACCCAAACGTTGTCATCCGTGAGACAAAGCAATCGCGGGAATTGGCCTGGGCCATTCACCTTTTCAACAATCACTGCCGGGGTGACCCGTCCGCGAAGCTGGGGTGACTTCAAACTCACCAAGGCCCCGTTGCTGGCGAATTGCAACGCTTGAGTGAGCTCGTTGGCGAGGGTCTCCTCCGCTTGTTGCTGAAGAATCCTCAGCAAACGGCGCTCTTCCCGCAGACGTCCGCGCTCTTTTTCATAGTCTTCAAAATCTTCCCAGGGAACATCACCGGCAACCCCATCCAGCTGGCTGAGCTGAAGCCGCAGCTGGGAGAGCACCTCTTCGTCATCAACCAGATCTAAACCTGCGAGATAACGACCAAAGCTGCGTTGCACTAACTCCCTGGCCTTATCAAGGCTGTGCCGCTGCAGAAGATTGAGCACCATTCCGTAACTGGGGGTGAACTGACTCACCAACGGGTCGGCCGGACTGGTGGCCAACTGCCCTGCTTCCCGAACCCCCTCAAATCGGCTTTGAACCGTAACGACATATCCCTGGGAATCCAAGCCACGGCGACCGGCGCGGCCGGCCATCTGCAAAAACTCACTCCCCATCAGCGGACGATGGCCCCGTTCCGTTCGCTTCGACAACGAGGCAATCACGGTGCTCCGAGCCGGCATATTGATTCCCGCAGCAAGGGTTTCAGTGGCGAACACCACCTTGACTAACCCCTGCTGAAACAGTTCCTCAATCAGCTCCTTCCAAGCGGGCAACACCCCCGCATGGTGTGCCGCAATCCCTCGCATTAGGGCATCGGCATGGATGCCATCCCGCACCGCCTCTGGGTTGGCTGCGCTGTAGGCCGCAAGCCGAGTGTGGATGCGTGCCTGTTCGTCTTGGGAAACAAGGCATTGAGCACCCAAATCCCGAACCGATTTGTCGCAATTTCGGCGGCTAAAGATGAAATAAATCGCCGGCAACATGTCGCGTTGCGCCATCTGCGCCACAACGAAACTGATCGGTGGAGCTTCTGGCTGAGGTGGCTTATTGCTGCGCCCTTTTCGCTTTTGTCCCTTCGGAGCCCTCCAAACTTTGCAATTGGGATGCAAGCCGGTGCCCGCCTCATTCAGCAGGGGATGCAATCCTTTGGCGCTACAGAAGCTGAACTGCAGCGGCACGGGCCGGTGGTCGCTGACGATCAGCGTTGTGGGCCCATGCACTTTTTCAATCCAATCGGTGAGTTGGCCCGCATTGGCCACGGTGGCCGACAAGGCAACGAGTTGAACGGGAGGCGGGCAATGAATGATTGATTCCTCCCAAACGGTGCCTCGCTGGGAATCATTCATGTAGTGACATTCATCCAGCACCACAGCTTCCACATCTGCGAGTGGATCGTCATGCTCATCGGCCTCGGCATAGAGCATGTTGCGGAAGATTTCCGTGGTCATCACCACGATTGATGCATCCCGATTCACACTCAAATCACCGGTCAACAAACCAACGTTCTCGTCGCCAAACTGCTCACGAAAATCACGAAGTTTCTGATTAGAAAGTGCCTTAAGAGGCGTCGTATAAAAAACTTTTTGACCATGGGCAAGGGCCCGATAAATCGCGTATTCACCCACCAAGGTTTTGCCCGATCCGGTGGGAGCACTCACCACAACTGAGTGCCCTTGGTTCAACGCATCGATGGCCTCTAACTGAAAGTCATCCAGTGGGAACGCGAAGCATTGGCTTGGATCAAGCCCCGACCCTGAAGCTGCAGCATCGGACGCCCGGGTTGAAGGTTCCGACTGAGCTTTTGACATCTTCAAATCTTAGGGAGCATCGCCACCGCGCCTCGTGACATCGCGCCTTAATCCCGACGGTTCGCTGAAGAACTCAAAATCCACGCCCCCAACTGGACCACAACAACCCAGGCTGAGACAGCTTTGGGTTGGATGAGAAAGCCTCAAGCTTCGTGCAAAAACAAGTGGTTTTGTGATGAGGGTGATGACAGGAGCTCCGCATCGGTGCCATGACTGAGACATTCCGGCGCAACGTTGTGGCCACCAGTCAGCTTTTACAGACGCTTCCTTCCGAGGACACCTTGATCGATGCCCTACGCGGTTGTCGGCATGCGGAGGAATTGGAGGCTCTCGAGCAACGGCTCAGAGGGGTGAACGAGGCACCACCCTTATTTGAGTGGATTTGCGACCTGCTCGTGGCGCGGCGTATTTCACGGGGACTTGCAGCGCGATTACTGACACAACTGCATTGCCAACGTCAACCCAGCACTTAGCTCTTGGCTTCGCGACGGCTTTGCTGTCGCCAGAGAGCCGCCAAAGCACTGCCAATCAGGCAATGAATCACCGCGGAAATGGCCCCAGGCAGCGCGGTGAGTGGACTGGAAAATCCACCGCTACGGGCTAGCACCACTGCTAATCCCGAATTCTGCATACCCACTTCAATGCTGATGGTGCGTTGAACAAGGACCCCTTCACCCGCCAAACGGGGCGCCAGCCAACCCAGTAAAAAGCCAGCGCCATGCAACAAAACACAGGCCAGAAACAACCTTGGCCCCTGTTGTTGCAGAACCGTGGCTTGGCTCCCAACAATGCTCGCCACGATCATCACGATGGCAACCACGGCCAACGGTGCCATCACCGGCTCCACCCGACTCGCCACTCGCGGCAGACCCTGTTTCAGCAGAACACCCAATGCAACAGGGAACAGCACCACTTGCAGCACTTTGATCAGCAACAAGCCCCCATCAATGGGCACGTACTGACTGGCCAATAACGACGTGAGTTGGGGTGTGAGTACCACCGCCACCAGGGTGCTCACCGTGGTCATCACCACGGACAAGGCCACATCGGCGCGACCAATCAATGCCACAACATTGCTTGCCGTCCCACCCGGACAACACCCCACCAAAATCAAGCCCACCGCCAAGGGCGGCGAGAGATGCAAAGCAAAGGCCAAAAGGGCCGCAATCGACGGCATCACGATGAACTGCGCCACAACCCCGATCACAACAGGACGGGGACGCTGTCCAACCCGTACAAAATCTTGAGGAGTGAGCCCCAGCCCCATCCCCAACATGATCACCCCAAGGCCCAAGGTGATGAGGTCGCCCTTAAACCACGTAAACAGTGGCGGATAAAGGAGGGCTAACAACGCCCCCATCAGCGTCCAGAGAGGAAAGAGAAGGGTGAAACGCTCGGACTTCATCACTGAACCAAACCTTGAACCATCCTTATTCAGACTGATGGCATGACCAGCGAGCCAATCAGCTCCGTTGAACCCAACCGACGCCGGTCTTTGCGCAGCTGGCAGCCGGGGGATCAGCCATGGGAACTCAAGGGCAGCACCAGGGGGCAACAGGTGCTCAGGGATCTAGCTAGCAATGATTATCTCGGCCTAGCGCGTCATCCAGCCGTGATCGAAGCCGCGGCCATCGCCCTGGATGTCGACGGTGTTGGAGCAGGCGGATCGCGCTTAGTAACAGGCACGCGTCCACGGCACTCCCGTTTGGAGGCGGAACTCGGCGAATGGCTCAGACGCGACCACGTGTTGCTGTTTCCCAGTGGCTTTCAAGCCAACATCGCTGCGGTCGCAGCCCTCGCAGAACGCCACACCACGGTGTTGGCTGATCGGCTGATTCACTATTCATTGCTCGTGGGCATCCGCGCCAGCGGTGCACGGCTGCAGCGCTTCGCCCACAACGATCTTGAAGATCTCGAGCGTCGGCTTCAACGGCTGACTCGAAACAACACGGCGCCAGTGGTGATCAGCGAAAGCTTGTTCAGCATGGAAGGGACCAGTCCTGATCTGAAGGCCATGGCAGCGCTATGCGCACGGCATGGCGCTCAACTGTTGGTGGATGAGGCCCATGGTCTTGGTGTATTGGGCCCAGGGGGCCGTGGGCTGTGTTGGGAGGTCGATGATCCGGTTCATCTGATCAGCGGCACATTCGGCAAAGCCTTCGGCAGCGGCGGTGCATTTCTGGCGGGGGATGCCGCCATGGGAGAACGGTTGCTGCAAACCAGCGGTGCATTTCGCTACACCACGGCCTTGGCTCCACCGTTGGTCGCTGGTGCCCAGGCCGCCCTCGATCTGATCAAGGCGAACCCTCAGTGGGGACCAACATTGATCCAACGGTCCGACGCCTGGCGAACCGCCCTCGCATTGGCTGGATGGCAGCGTCCGGCCGGTGTCGGGCCCGTCTTACCCCTGCTGTTGAACAGTGATCAGGCGGCCCTCGATTACCAGCAACAACTCGAGCAGTACGGACTGCTCAGCATCGCGATTCGACCACCCACCGTTCCGGAAGGCACCTCCCGGCTTCGCCTGGTGCTTCGCAACGACCTACCGGATGACAGCTTGGAGCTGCTGCTCAGGGCCCTCGCTGCCGGATGACACAGATCCTCGCGGTGCATGGATGGGCCGGGCATGCCAAACAATGGACGTACTGGCAGCACCTGATGGAGCAACGGCAGTGGCCGATGCAGGTCGTTGAACGGGGCTATGGAAACAGCACACCGCTACAGCCGAGTTGGACCGATCAAGCCGGTCCCCGCGTTGTGATTGCCCATTCCCTCGGGCTGCATCTCCTGCCATCGCCTCTCCTTCAAGACGCAACAGCCGTGGTTTTGCTGGGGTGTTTCACCGCTTTCGTACCCGAAGGACGCAACGGTCGCTCGACGCAAACTGGCCTGAAAGGAATGCGTTCAGCCCTTGGCACGGAGGGCGAGGGGCCCATGTTGGAGCGTTTCTTTCAACGGGCCACTCAGCCACTTCCGCTGAGCGCTTGCCCTCCTTCGCCGCTGCTGAAGGCCATCTCTGCTGAAGGACGGCAACGGCTCGATGACGACCTGATCTTGCTGGAAACATGTCGAACCCTCCCTTGGGGATGGCCGTCCAAGGCCCGCGTTCTGGTGATTCAGGGCGAGCAAGATGCGGTCGTGCACCCCAGCTGCCACCAGCAACTGCTCGACCAGCTCGGTAGCCAAGTGGAGCGCATCCATCGAGGTCCCGATTGGGGACATGCCTTGATCACCACTGAGGTGTTGGCGGTGGTGGAGAGATGGATCGAAAGCCTGTGATCGCGCCAGACGACGTCCTGAAGCAATTCAGTGGCGCTGCCGATCGATACAACAGCGCAGCTCGCCTGCAAGAAGGGATGGCCTGGCGACTCGCTGGCCATTGCCGCCATTTATTGATTCCCAGGGGATTGTGGGTGGATTTGGGGAGTGGAACAGGACGACTGGCCGACGCCCTGGAGGCCACCCATCCGGGACAGTCCGTTCTGCGCGTGGATGGCAGCGCAGCGATGCTGCAACAACAACCACCCAGTGCCACAACTCTGCAGTGGGACCTCAGTCGGGGGTTGCCGCCATGGCCCAAACAGCCTCAACTGCTGAGCTCCAGCTTTGCCCTGCACTGGTTGCCGAATCCCGTTCAATCGCTGCAAACCTGGATTCAGTCCTTACAACCCGGCAGCTGGCTCGTGCTGGCTGTGCCCGTCCAGGGCAGCTTTCCCCAGTGGTACGCCGCCGCCGCCTCGGCCGGCGAACACTGCACGGCGTTGTCTTTACCTGTATGCGAAGAACTGACGGCAACGATTCCGCTTGACATGGTCCGACGGCAACAACTGCTCCAGTTCAGCCAAACCGCGAGCTCGCCCTTGTCCTTACTGAAACCAATGATCGAAATCGGTGCCGGGGCAACAACCTCAGAACGACTTCCACCGGGGGCCTGGCGTCGAATTTTCAAAGCATGGCCAGAGTCCAACATCCCGAACCGGTATGCGTTGTCCTGGAGAATTCAGCTTCTGATCTTGAACCGATGACGTCCCCATCGCGTCGCATCGTGGTTTGTGGCACCGACACGGATGTCGGCAAGACCGTGGTGAGCGCATGGCTCGTGCAAGGCCTTGAGGCCACCTATTGGAAACCAGTCCAGAGCGGTTTAGACGGCGGTGGAGATCGCGAACGGGTCCGTAATTTGCTTGACCTTCCCGCGCACCGACTCCTCCCTGAGGCCTTTGCCTTCAGCCAGCCGGTGTCGCCGCATTGGGCCGCCGAGCTCGATCAATGTCCACTGGTACCCGAGCAATTGGAACTCCCAGCCTGTGATGGTGCACTGGTGGTGGAAACGGCAGGGGGCTTGATGGTGCCGCTCACTCGGCAGCTCCTACAAATCGACCAGTTGCAACGTTGGGGTTTACCCATCGTTCTTGTGGCTCGCAGCGGTCTCGGAACGCTGAACCACACCTTGCTGAGCCTGGAAGCCCTCCGAACCCGCAATCTTCCGGTCCTAGGGCTGATTCTGAATGGACCCCACCACAGCGATAACCCCACCACCCTGGAAACATTTGGCGGCATTCCCGTGCTGGCCCAACTCCCCCCACTCAATCCGCTGAATCGCGCAACGCTTCAACAGCACTGGCAGGACCAAGGGCTCAGCCCTAAGTTTCAAGAATTGTTGGATGGGAGATCCCGTTGAATTCACGTCAAACGCTGGCAACCGTTGCTGTCTCGGCCCTATGCGTCGGAATCCTTGTGTTGTTCACGGATATCGAAGTTCAACTCGTCCGCTGGGTGAATTGCGGACCGATCGCCACCGAGGGTGAGCGTTCGAGTGAGGTTTGCCGCTAACTGTTCTTGGAGCAAGGGCTCTGCAACCAAGGCATCAAGACGAAGGGATCAATAAGCCAGAGGGAACCAGGCGACAACAACAATTGAGACAGACCAAGCATCGAGGGGAGGTCTTGGCAGAGATCTCTCCTGCTTGAAGTTCCAAAATGGCTGCAGTGCTTTAGGCGGCCATGACGCTTCAACGTCACCCCAATCTTTGGCCTCCATTTACTCAAATGGCCAGTGCCGCTGCAGCGCAGCGAGTTACTGCCGGTGAGGGCGCCCTGCTGTTGCGGGAAGAGGGTCCCCCATTAATTGACGCCATCAGTAGCTGGTGGGTGACCTTGCATGGCCATGCCAATCCAGTGATGGCCGAGGCGATCGCCGATCAAGCACGACGGCTCGAACAGGTGATCTTTGCGGATTTCACCCACGAACCCGCCGAGCAATTGGCTGTTCGACTGAGTGGAATCACGGGCCTCCAACGGCTGTTTTTCTCAGACAACGGTTCAACGGCGGTGGAAGTGGCGATCAAAATCGCCTGCCAATGGTGGGCGAACCGAGGCCAGCCACGCCATCAAATCGTTGCCTTCGACGGCGCATATCACGGGGACACCTTCGGGGCCATGGCCGTTGGCGAGCGCAATTTGTTCAGTGCTCCTTTCGAAGACAAATTATTTCCCGTCGCCCGAGTCCCCTGGCCCAGCACCTGGTGGAACGACGACGACATCGACACCAAAGAAGCAGCGGCACTTCAAATCCTCGAAGACACCCTCCAAACCCCAACGGCGGCGGTGATCCTCGAGCCTCTGCTCCAAGGGGCAGGGGGAATGACCATGGTGCGTCCGGAATTTCTTCGGGAGGTTGAAAGCCGGACAAGAGCCGCCGGAGCCCTGCTCATTGCCGATGAAGTCCTCACTGGCTTCGGACGCTGCGGCGACTGGTTTGCTTGCCGCCGTGCGGGGATTCGTCCCGATCTGATGGCGTTATCCAAAGGACTCACTGGTGGCTGCTTACCGATGGGAGTGACCATGGCCAGTGAAGCGGTGTTCGAAGCCTTCATCGGAGACGACCCCAACCTCACGCTTTGGCATGGCCACAGCTTCACGGCCAATCCCCTGGGCTGTGCAGCCGCCAATGCCAGCCTGACGTTGCTCGAACAAAACCCAACGGCATTCCAAAACTTCGAGGCACGGCACCGGCCGCAGCTCGAAGCCCTTGCCCAGCACCCGCGCGTCGAACGACCACGGTTGCTGGGAACGGTCGCTGCATTCGATTTGGTTGTTGGTGGAACCGCTGGCTACCTCAACCCGGCAGGTCCCACCGTCAAACGCATCGCCATGGAGCACGGCGTTTTTCTACGTCCGCTAGGCCAAGTGGTTTATCTCTTACCGCCGCTCTGCATCACTGATGCGCAGCTCGAGCAGTGCTACGCAGCCATCCAGATCGCTCTCGATCAACTCTGATCCAACAATCCCTGCCGCAGAAGGGCAACCCTTAAGGACCAGCCTGAATCGCCGCCTCCACGTCTGCGCGGGACAGCCCATAGGGCAAAGAGCATTGCGTCTCTCCAGTGGTTCCTGACGCTTGCCAGATCACCTTGAGGTCTTCTCGAGCCAAGAGCAGAACGGCGCTCCAATCAGGTCGTTCCAATTGCCAGCGGCACGGATCGTTATCGATCCGGATGGCGCCCAATTGCAGCAACCATTGCTCAAGCGCTCGGAGGGAGTGCTGATTGAGCGGTGAGCTCTCCGGTGGAAGGGAGGACGACATCGGATCGCACGTTGGAGGTTTTCAAAGTCTGCTCATCCGTGAGCCAAGACGGCGACACTTGCCAATCCCTGCCTTGAACAACCGCCACTCCCAATCCCAGCACCAAGCTGAGCAGAAGCGCCAAGCTCAGCAGAACCAAGGAAAACCATTCACCGCCTGAGAGCGGACGCCGTTCACCAATCCCGTTCCAGGGATCAGGCGTTGCCTGCTTGATGATCTGAGGCTTCGCAGTGTTGGCGCGAAGCATGGCGTCGTAGGCATCGCGACGCCCAGGGTCCGCCAGTAAGGCGTAAGACTCCTTGAGTTCCTGAAACGCCAGGCTGGCCTGAGCTTCCGGTAGCGCCGTAGTGTCGGGATGCAAGGCTTTGCTCTTGCGCCGGAATGCCTGGCGCAATGCTTCCGGATCGACTCCTGGGGCCACACCGAGCCGTTGGTAGTGGCTGATGGAGACGTCCAGCACAGACTTGATCAGGCCCTTCATCCTAAGAAAAGTTGCCAACGCAGCCCATGGCCGACGCCAAACCGGGAGCTGAATATTGGACGGCACTCGGTTGGCAACCGTCGACTGAGCAATTGGATCAGCTCGCAACGCTGCAAGACCTGCTGCGGGAATGGAACAAAAAAGTCAATCTCACCCGACTCGTGGACGGAGATGACTACTGGATCAATCAAGTGTTTGACAGCTTGTGGCCCTTGGCAGCTGAGTTGAAAACACCCCATCAACCCCGAACATGCATTGATGTCGGCACAGGCGGTGGGTTCCCGGGATTAGCGATCGCTATTGCCTTACCTGGTTCACAGATGACACTGCTGGACTCCGTGGGTCGTAAAACTGCGGCAGTGGAGGAGATGGCCAGCAGGCTTGGCCTCGCCGACCGCGTGGCCGTTCGCACCGAACGCATCGAAACAACGGGGCATGATCGCGCCTGCCGCGGCCGATTCGATCTGGCCATGGCTCGAGCCGTAGCTGCAGCCCCCGTGGTGGCGGAATACCTCGTCCCCCTCTTGAAACCCCGAGGGGAAGCACTGCTGTTTCGAGGACAGTGGTCAGAGGACGACACCACACAATTCAGCACCGTGCTCACACTGCTCAAGGCTCAATTAACTGGTGTGCAAGCGTGTCAGCTGCCAGCGGAACGGGGCATCCGTCACCTGTTGCGCGTGCAGCCCATTGGCTCGTGTCCATCCTCCTATCCGCGGGCAGTGGGCATTCCAAGCCGGACGCCTCTGGGCTCCTAATTGCGCTTCAAATGCTGGACAGCCGCTTCTGAGATTTACCCGCCAATCGCTGTTTGAGCTCCGCCAGGATCAGTGGAATCCTGGCCCTCCAAGGACTAGCCCCAAGCACGGCCTGAAGATCCGACGCACTGACTTGATCGTCAAAGGAATCTGCATTGGATCCGGCAAACCAATGACCGCCTTGACCGAGCAGTCGATACCGCGCTGTTGCAAAGCTTTCGAGGTCCCAGGCCTCCAACAAATTGTGGAGCCACAGCAAAATAGGCAAGTTGATCTCTCCAGGAGTGTCTTGCCACGCAGGAAGCCCCACATGCCATGTGGCCATCCATTCGCGTCCAAGCGCATCCACAGCAGCTGCCTCCAGGCGTTGATGCACCGGTTCAATTAGGTCAACGGCATGAGGCAAGAGCTCAATGGCCTTCAGATGGCGATCGAAATCCGTCGGTGACGCAGCACCCACGCTGATGGTGTGAACACGTTCGTCCTGAAGACAGAACAGATCGTTGAACACAATCGGGTGGAGCGGCGCACAAAGGTCGAGCAGTTTCTGGGATGGGCTGTGGAGGTGCCCGCCTTTGTCTGTGGGACTAATGATGAAAACCCCCATGTCTTGGCGACGGGCCGCGTCCAAAGCGGGGCCATTGTCCTGACGGATGTAATACCAATGCACATTGAGGTAGTCGAAAGCACCGGTATTGCAAGCAGCCTCAATTAACTCGGTTGGACCATGGGTTGAAAAACCCACCGAACCAATGCGGCCCTGTGACTGCCAACGACGGACCACCTCCATGCAGCCGCCGGGACGAAGCGTCTGCTCAAGATGTTCCGGCAGGTTGATTCCATGAATGGCCAGTAGGTCCAAACGATCACAGTCCAAACGTTCAAAGCTCAGCTCCAGCTCTGCTTCAAAAGCAACGACGTCGTCGCGGGGAGGAACTTTGCTTTGCAACAAACGCTTGGCATCGGGTGCCTTGGGCAAGGCCCAACCCAACTGCCGTTCAGAGGTGCCGTAGTGCCGAGCTGTCTCCACATGATGAAATCCCTCAGCGACAGCGCGGTCCAACGTGGCTTGCAGCTGCAGTTGCGACGTGTCTGAGATCTCCCCTGCTGGAAGATCACTCCAACTCTGCTGACAACGCATGGTGCCAAGCGACAACAGGGGGATCTCCAGCCCTGTCCGTCCAAAACGTCGTGTTGGAAGCGAACTCATCAACCCTGGGGACGTGCTTGAAGGTTTTGACGAACCAAATCCTGCTTCAACGCTTCGAGGGATTCGAATGGGACCCAATGGATGCAGTCAACTGGGCAGGTATCGATGGCTTCTTGAATTCGCTCGGTGCTATCGCCATCTTGGCGAATGGCTCGGGAGCGACCGAGATTGGGCTCCACCACAAATGTATTGGTGGCGACGTGGGCGCAGTATCGGCAGCCAATACAAACTGCTTCATCAACCCACACAGCTTGATCTCTTAGATCACCACCCAACAGTGGTTCCCGTCCATTGGACTGGACAGGATGGGTTGCTGGAGCGGAAAAGGCGAGAGATGGATCAGCCAGGGTCAGGCATCCCAGCGAGTAACCACTAATTCGATCGAGCCGTCTTGAGATTGGGTTTGTTCAGCAACCTGGAAGCCTTCATTCGAAGTAGCTGCCAAAACAGTGTTGAGGGCATAGCGCTGGGTGAGCTTTGCCAGAAACCGTTCGATTGGAATCTGTTGTTTCCACAGATCCAAATCTGTGACCAGTTCATAGGCACCGGATTTGGAGTTCCAACGAAAACCAAGATCACCACCAACTTGCATCGTGACTGCCAAATCAGCCGTCACTGTCTGGCCTTGATAACCCCGCACAGGACGCTCTCCCTGCTCAGGGGAATAGCCCATATCTTGGAGAGCCTGAACCAAAGGATCGAGCTGGCGCAGTTCTGTTTTAACGGTGCTGAAATGCGACATCAGTTCAATTGCGCGGGAAGGGACTGGGATTGGGTATTCGTCTGCTGAAACGCTTCAGCAGTGGGCTCTTGGCGTTCAACGGTTCCAAGGGCAGCTTCCAGCCGTTCGGTGAGCTGCTGGCACGCAGGACCGGCCACCCCTTCGACTCTTTCTTCCACTCGACCATCAGGTCGGATGGTGAAACGAACCGTGCGTTGGGGCATTCGACCTGCGTGAGATGTGGCGCAATCTAATGGCCGTCTTGCAAAGTCGTTGGTTACTTTTGTCAGATCAGAAAACCGTCGTTGATTAAGGCCTGCAGACGCTCCAAAACCACCGGGTCTTCTAACTGCTCGAGAGCGGTACGAGCCTCGTCTTGCACAGAATTTTCACCGTCGTACAACAGGGACTCCACCAGCAGTTCAACGATCTCCTGTTGACGAGACTCAACCAATTGATCCATCAAGCGGCCCAGCGCCCAAATGCAGTTACTCCGAACCACAGGTTCACTATCGATCTGAAGACTCGCCGTTAATTGACTAGCCGCCGGATCCGCTTTTGCAGGGGAGCAGCTACCCGACTCAGCCAAGGAGCCAGGGCACCACAGCCGAACCGCAGCAACATCGGTTTGCAACGCATGGATCAAGGGATTCAGGATCGGCGCATCCGGATAGTTCCCCAAACTCCAAGCAGCTGCTTTGCGGACATAAGCATTGCTATCCACCTGCAACAGTTGAAGCAATGGCTCCACCGCTGGCGGCGAAGGATTGCGACCCAGCGCATAAACCGCACTCATCCGCTCCACTGGACAAGGGCGTTGCAGAAGGGGAAGCAACAAGGGCAGAGCCCTGGGATCACGATGTTCACAAAACACCTGCAGCCCTTGCAAGCGCTCGTCATGGTTGCCACGCAGGGCGATCAGTCCCTGATCGCAGGCCAAAGCAATCAATGGCGCGGCAGCATCTGCTGCTTGATCGGGCTCAAAGGCATCGAGCGGATCAAGACTTTCTTGAGCGGCCAGCTCACGCGCCAGAAGATCTGGATCCAATGACAAGCTGGCGGGTCCTCGATCCCTTTGTTGGCGTCGATCTTCCGTCATTAGTCGATGCTACGGGACCCGGTCAAATCCCTTGGGTGCTCAACCGACTGGAGCCGGCGCCAGCATGTCGCCAGGCAACCAGATCCTGGCGCTGACAGCAAACAGAGCCAAGGCGAATAACAAAACAATCAGCGCTGGGAGCACTGTGGAGCGAAAAAAAGACAAGGGCAAAGCGATCTCGTTGTTCATTCTGCTGATGGGTGGACAGCAAGCGCTGGCTGACGCAACAACAGAAATGAGACCACCAGCACAGTGAGGCCACACCAGCCGGTGATGTGTTGATGCAATAGGAATCCACCTGTGCCCAACAATCCTCCAAACAACAGCCCACAAGCCCACACAAAACGCTGGAGCATTACAGGCAAGCTTTCAGTCGGAGTGACCTCAAAGCGGCGACGCAGATGGGCCCAACCCGGACCCGGTGGTCGCACCTGGCGGACAAATCGCTCAAGCACAGCCTCAGATTCCGGCGGAGTACACAACATCACGGTGAGCCATACGGCCGCGGAAACCCCCGTGATCACGGCAAGGCGCACGCCGTAGTCGTCAATACGCACCAAGGGAGTGATCGAGGTGAGCACCCCAACGAGAAATCCACAGAGCATCGCGGACAATTCCGCAGCGGCATTGACCCTCCACCAAAACCAGCGCAACACCAGCACCACCCCTGGACCGGAGCCAATCGCAATCACGAGGCGGAACACCGCACCAATGCTGGTGCTTAGTAACGCCGTCATCACCCCAAGTACCAGCAGCAACACCGTGGTGGCCTGAGCCACAAAGAGCAGTTCTCGCGGCCCTGCTTGGGGCCGGATAAATCGTTCGTAAAGATCATGGGTGAGGTAACTGGCGCCCCAATTCACCGAGGTGCTCACTGTGCTCATAAAGGCAGCAACCAGGGACACCACCACAAGCCCAAGCGCCACCGGCGGTAAGAGATCAACCGCAAGCGTTGGGTAGCCAAGCTCCAAATCGGCCTGTCCAGGCAATAAAACGAGCGCAGCCAGAGCGACCACCACCCAAAGCCAGCTGCGAATCAAGTAGTTCACAACAAGAAAAACCCAGCCAGCTAGCCGTGCTTGCTGCTCGTCACGGGTAGCAAGCATGCGTTGAATGAACTCACCGCCTCCGTCACTACGACGAAAACTCCACCACTGCACTGCGATGTAAGCAGTGAACATCGGCACACTGATGCCAGCACCATCGAGCCATGTGAAGCCCCGTTCGTCCCAGGTCCATGGAACCAACGAGGTCAATTCAGGCCGATTGAGGGCTTGAAGTTGATCGAGCAGCGAAGCCATCCCACCTGTTGCGTGCAAAGCAGCCACGGCAACGGCCAAGGCACCCAGCAACGCGAGCACAAGCTGGACTAAGTCGGTCATCACCACCGCCCACAGCCCACCAACCACCGTGTAGCTGACCACCAACAAGGCAACAATGGCCAAAAGCCACACCGTGTCGGACAGCCCCAGAAAGCTGGGCTCACCCTGAACAATCCCCAACGCTTCAACAACTTTGCGGAGGGCCAGAAACGCGTAACCGATCCCGATGCAATTCACAGGTAACGCCAGGAGAAATGCCTTAATCCCGCGAAGCCAGGCAGCCGCTGCACCGCCGTAACGCAATTCTGTGAAGGCAGCGTCAGTCAACACACCACTACGTCGCCAAAGCGGAGCAAAGACCACCGCCATGGCGACATGGGCGAGCCCGAAACTCCACCATTCCCAGTTTCCCGCCAATCCACGACTACCAACGAGTCCTGCGATGTAGAGCGGCGTATCAATAGAAAATGTCGTCGCTGCCATGGATGCGCCGGCCACCCAGCCATTCAGACTCCGGCCTGCAACGAAGTAATCCTCTTGGCCACGATTCCGACGAGCCAGCCAAAGACCCAGGAGGAAAGTAAGTAGTAGGTAGAGGCCGAGAAGAAGCCAATCGACTGCAGCCATTCATCCTGTCCGCCAATGCATCCAGTCTTGAACAAGGGGGAGCGCTCAGGGAAGAAGAGGCCGCAGGCAATGCAAATCGATATGGAAATATTTGCTCCTAAAAATAATCAATGCATCGCAATAACAATTCAGAAGACAACTAATTCAAGGTCGATACAACCCACTGCAAATAAAATCAGAAGCACATTAATAACTCGGCTCAAAAAGCCTCGGCAGAGCTTAATTCTCCTGCGATCCTTTTAAATGTTGCCGACGCAATTGACCACAAGCAGCATTCTGATCCAGGCCTCGGCTTGCTCGTAAGCTGACAGCAACACCGCGGCGCTCCAAAACACGACGGAACGCTTCAATTCTCTGAGATGTTGGACGTTTGAATTCTTCTTCTTCAATCGGGTTATAGGCAATCAGGTTGACATGGCTTTGAAAACCACCAACTCGATCAGCTAATTCAGCTGCATGCTCTGGATGATCATTTAAATCACCAAGCAATATGTATTCAAAACTAACGCGACGCCCCGTGAGGTCTAAATAGTGTCGACAATCATCCAGCAAATCGTCATAGGGATAAGCATGCGCCGTCGGGATCAATTCTTCCCTTAACTGCTGGTTGGGGGCATGCAAACTCACCGCAAGGGTGAACTGAGCGCGCCCGAGTTTGGTTAGCGCCAATTCTGCCAACTGTGGCAGTGTTTTAGGCACACCAACTGTGCTCACGGTGATGCGCCGCTGACCAATACCAAGGTCGGTGTTCAAACAACGAATGGCCTCCAACACAGCATCGCTATTGAGCAAGGGCTCTCCCATCCCCATAAAAACAACATGAGACGGACGCCGATCCATCGCCTCACGCACACTCAAGACCTGATCGACAATTTCATGGGTTGCTAGAGAGCGCTGCAAACCGCTTTTGCCAGTCGCACAAAAACGACAGGCCATCGGACATCCCACTTGGCTCGAGATGCAAACGGTGAGTCGTTGATCAGTGGGAATACCCACTGTTTCAATGGTTTCACCATCGTCCGTCGCCAGCAACAACTTTGTTGTGGCATCCGATGCCACGGATTGATGCACAAGCTTGAGCCGGCCAACCCGAAACGTTTGAGCCTCAAGTTCAGAACGCCATTGCTTTGGAAGAGCCGTGATCTCTGAAAGAGATTTAACGCCTTTGTTGTAAAGCCAATCGTGAATCTGACGTCCTCGAAAGGACTTTTGCCCCTGAGCAATCGCCCAGTCCTCCAACTCGGCCGCACTGCGACCGAGCAAGGCATTCGTCACCAATTCAACAGACCATGACCGAGCTTGAATTCCACAGCCAGTAGGGCAATGAAGCCGAGCATGGCCATGCGCCCATTCAGCTTTTCCGTATGGCCATGAAAGCCATAACGGGGCAGGCGACGTTGGGGTATTTCGGTGGGTTCAATCATGGATCAATCAATAACGGGCTCAAAAATGAAAAATTAATCGTCGGAAAGCAAGCCTTCCTCTTGTAGACCTTCAACAGCCTCGGCATCAACGACTTGCTCTTCCTTGAGCTCGTTATCAACATCCGGCCGCGTAAATGCAGCGTTCGTGCTGGCGGAAGGATCAATGTTGTGGCGGGTACGTGTGGCCTCTAGATCGGCATCGCTGGGATCAGCGAGCAAAGCACTCGAGCTGGCCGCGGGTGGCATATCCACGGTGTAGTCCGGACGCAGATTTTGCATCCGGCGGTATCCCGCAGGGTCCTCCGAAAGAATGTCGGGGTGTGGACCAGCTTCTTTCTGGAGCTCCTCTTCGAAGCCACTGAAACCGGTGCCTGCAGGAATCAAGCGACCAATGATCACGTTCTCCTTGAGACCACGCAGCCAATCGCTCTTCCCTTCAATCGCAGCTTCAGTGAGCACTCGAGTGGTTTCCTGGAAGGATGCCGCAGAGATAAAGCTGTCGGTGTTGAGGGAGGCTTTGGTGATACCAAGCAGGACTGGGGTGAACTCAGCCGGTGCACCACCAGTAATGGCCATGGCCTGATTGGTATCTTCCACTTGTCTCAGCTCAATCAACTCTCCAGGGAGCAGGGTGGTGTCACCAGCATCTTCAATACGAACCTTGCTGGTCATCTGACGAACAATCACCTCGATGTGCTTGTCGTCAATCGAGACACCCTGTGATTTGTAGACGTTCTGCACTTCCGTTACGAGACGGTGTTGCAGATTCGCAATCGCTTCTTGAGCCGCATCCATCAAAGGCTTGCGAGTACGGAAGTCTTCGAAGAAGCATTCCAGAAGTTCGTGGGGGTTGATCGGACCGTCTGTGAGCAATTCACCGGCAGTGACCTGCTGGCTGTCATTGACCATCACATTTCGACCCAAAAGGATTGGGTACTCACCGATCGCGTCATCGGACTCGATCACATTGACGGAGAGGGAATCATCATCTTCCCCTTGCTTAATTTCAATCGTTCCAGGCTTACGGCAAAGAATGGCTGATTCCCGTGGTCGACGAGCTTCCAGCAACTCCTCAATACGTGGCAAGCCCTGAACAATGTCTCCGGTCTTCTGGCGTTCGAACACCAAGAGAGCCAAGCCGTCGCCCCGCTGAACCAGGTCACCATCACGGACGTGGAGCAGGGAGTCGGGAGACACCATGTATGGACGACCAAGGCGAAGCGTGACGCTGCTGCCATCAACAGCTTCCACCTCACCGCAACAATCCGAGGGTTGTCCGCTGGCTAATAAATCACCATCAACAACACGGTCACCAACCGCCACGGACGGTTTGCCTGACGTGGAAATGGTGGTGGTGTCTTCCGGACGCTCAACAATCAAGCGACGAACAGGCTCAGCCTCCGTGGCTTCAGGCAGCTGAACAACACCCTCTTGCTTACAGAGAATCTGAGTAGTGGCGACGACATCGCCAGCCTTCACAGAGATCCCATCTTCCACTTGAAGATCGGTGTGGGTCGAGCCATGGCTGGAGTCCGACATGGTGTCACGACGAACCAAGATCGATTCGAGAATGACCAACCGGAGACGAGAAATCGTCTTCGCTCGCTTATCGGGTGCCCTTTCCACATCCACCGTCATTTGGGGA
>Ga0209251_1001171_pt1 | contig 21015 bp, 19 predicted proteins | sample SaaInlV_100m_DNA_6_FD_184665 | JGI IMG/M metagenome (GOLD analysis project Ga0209251, IMG submission 184665) | Marine microbial communities from expanding oxygen minimum zones in the Saanich Inlet - Saanich Inlet SI073_LV_10m_DNA (SPAdes) (version 2) | ecosystem: Environmental > Aquatic > Marine... | reverse complement strand
TAATGCGTGGTGGCCATCGCTGCATTCGTAACGATCGCCTGATGCTGTGGGGACAGCTCGTTCCAGACATCAAGGTTCATAGATCCGGCAAGGGCCGAACCCGGCTCGTGGAAACCCGCAGTATAGTAGATTTTCGCGACTTCCTGAAAGCCGGCGCGTTCGTCGGCGAAAGGACCAACCCACTCGAGTCCGTCCAGAGCGCCCGAAGACAGGGCCTGATACAGTTCACCGCCCGGAATGTTTTGAACAGAAGCACCCAGTTTGCCGAGCACTTTACCACCCAGACCGGGCATCCGGAATTTCAGGCCGTTGAAATCGTCGGCCGACTTGATCTCCTTGCGGAACCAACCGCCTGATTGCGAGCCAGAGTTCCCCGCAATGAGCCCCTTGAGATTGAAAATCTCACCCAGTTCGTCATGCAGACCTTGACCACCGCCGTGATGGTACCAATTGGTGAATTCCTGCGCTGTGCCGCCAAACGGTACAGAGGTAAAATAAGCATAGCCCGGGTGCTGGCCGATAAAATAGTAATCCGCCGAATGGTACATATCCGCTTGACCCGAAGACACGGCGTCAAAAACTTCAAGCGCGCCCACCAGCTCGCCCGGCGCTTTTTTGTCGACGGTCAGGGCCCCATCAGACATCTCGGCAATCATTGTAGAGTAATATGTCGAGGCGTCATCCAGCACGGCAAAGCCGCGTGGCCACGATTGTACCATGGTCAGCACCCGCTTGCCTGCGGCATAGGCCGGCGCTGCCAACGTGGACGCAGCAGCAGCTGTCCCACCCAGTGCCGATGTTTTTAAAAAAGAACGACGATCCATAAGACTTTCTCCCAAAAGTTTTTAAGTTCAAAGCCGGGGTCCATGTGAACCTCGGCTATAGTGGCGCGACCATTACTGAAAGTTATCGCTAGAGGAAAGGTTTTTTTGGCCATCCCCCTGCGGATCGGATAATAATTACTACCAATCTACATCTATTTCTCACCTATAAAAAAAATCATTATGAAAACGGGCTGTTGTAGCCAAAACACGGCACGATTCGCCCCTTACTGCTTTTCAGACTGCCCAAAAGGCCGAGAAAGCCCATCTTCTAGAACGATATTGCCACGTGTCAGGCAAGACGGGCCCAACGCGTGGATATTCTGGAGCGACAACTGAAATTTCACCTCCAAAAGATTAAAAGGACTTTCATGCCGCAAATTACGCAATATTCGTAAACTTTTTCCGCATTCAGAGACACTTTCACTAAAATTAAACGGTTGACGTCGCTTTTTGGCGTGCTTACACCGAGGATTAAGTTAATGGTACACACAGAGAACACCCGTCGGCTTGACCAGTTAAGCCAACCTTTGCTAGGCCTAGGCGACAGTCTAGAAATCACATAGGCCTCCGAACTCTGTCTCGGGGGCTTTTTTATGCGGCAGATTTGCTGCAATAATTCGGAGCAAAAAGATGACCCGCCAGATGACCGGAGCGAAAATGGTAGTCCAAGCCCTTAAAGATCAGGGCGTAGAAGTGGTGTTTGGCTATCCCGGCGGAGCCGTCTTGCCGATTTATGACGAAATTTTCCAACAAAACGATATGGAACATATTCTGGTGCGCCATGAGCAAGGCGCAGTCCATGCCGCAGAGGGCTATGCCCGCTCGACCGGCAAACCCGGCGTGGTGCTTGTAACGTCAGGGCCCGGCGCGACCAATGCGGTGACCGGCCTGACAGATGCGCTTATGGATTCGATCCCGATTGTTGTTCTGACTGGGCAGGTTCCAACCTTCATGATTGGCTCTGACGCGTTCCAAGAGGCCGATACAGTTGGCATCACCCGCCCCTGCACCAAGCATAATTGGCTGGTCCGCGAAACCTCAGCCCTGTCTGGGGTTATACATGAAGCGTTTCACGTGGCCACATCGGGCCGGCCCGGGCCAGTATTGGTGGATATTCCCAAGGACGTTCAGTTCGCCACCGATGAATACACCCCGTTGAAGAAGGCAAAAGTCAGCCATTACCAACCGCAGTTGAATGGCGATCTGGATATGATTACCGAATTGGTCGCTGCGATAGAGACCGCCGAGAGACCGGTGTTCTATACCGGTGGCGGCGTGATTAATTCCGGCCCCCGTGCCAGCCAATTGTTGCGCGAACTGGTGGCAGCAACCGATTTTCCCATCACCTCTACGCTGATGGGGCTTGGCTCTTATCCAGCCTCAGGCGAAAACTGGTTGGGTATGCTGGGTATGCACGGGTTGTACGAAGCAAATATGGCGATGCATGACTGCGATCTGATGATCAACATAGGTGCACGATTCGACGATCGCATCACCGGGCGCATCGACGCCTTCAGCCCCGGATCTAAAAAGGCCCATGTCGACATCGATCCATCGTCAATTAACAAAGTCATCCCGATGGACATCGCCATTGTCGGCGATATTGCGCATGTTTTGGAAGACCTGCTGAAGGTCTGGAAGTCGCGCGGAAGTAAGGTCAACAGTGGGGCGATTAAAAACTGGTGGGGGCAAATCAACGACTGGAAAAAGATCAATTGCCTGTCTTATGAGCAAAGTGGCAAAATCATCAAACCGCAGTATGCCCTGTCTCGATTGGAGGCGCTGACCAAGAACCGAAAAGACCGTTTTATTTGCACCGAGGTCGGCCAGCATCAGATGTGGGCTGCTCAATACATCGGGTTTGATGCGCCCAACCAATGGATGACATCAGGCGGATTGGGCACCATGGGATATGGAACGCCTGCCTCGATTGGAGTTCAAGTGGCGCACCGCGACGCGCTGGTGATCAACATTGCCGGCGAAGCGAGTTGGCTCATGAATATGCAAGAGATGGGCACCGCAGTCCAATTCCGTCTGCCGGTGAAACAGTTTATTCTCAACAATGAACGCCTCGGCATGGTCCGTCAGTGGCAGGAGTTGCTACATGGCGAGCGCTATTCACACAGTTGGTCCGAGGCGTTACCAGATTTCGTAAAACTGGCTGAAGCTTTTGGGGCCAAAGGTATCCTGTGCAAGGACCCCGATGATCTCGACGAGGCAATCCTTGAAATGCTGGCCTATGATGGACCGGTTATTTTTGATTGTTTGGTGGAAAAACACGAGAACTGTTTTCCGATGATCCCGTCTGGACAACCTCATAATAAAATGCTGCTAGGCGAGGCCAATACCAAAGATGCCATTGGTGCAACAGGTGCCGTGCTCGTATAAACCGTTAGCAGGGGCACAGCCCATATCCTTTTTGCGGAAAGATCTAAAAGATGTCAGCTCTAAAAATTAAAAAAGGCACGTCACAGCATTCGGCCTATAATTTGCGGCCAAACTTCAGTGATGTGCAGGAAACGCACACGCTCGCGGTTTTGGTCGATAATGAAGCTGGCGTGTTGGCGCGGGTAATCGGGCTTTTTGCAGGCCGGGGCTACAATATCGATAGCCTGACGGTCGCCGAGGTCGACCATACCGAAAACCTCAGCCGGATTACCATCGTGACCACCGGAACCCCGCAAGTGATCGAGCAGATCAAAGCACAATTGGGGCGGATCGTTCCAGTTCATGAAGTGCATGACCTGACAGTCGATGGGCCTTCGGTTGAACGCGAACTAGCCCTGTTGCGGGTCAACGGTAAAGGCGAGACACGCGTTGAAGCCCTGCGTATAGCTGATATTTTTCGCGCCAGCGTTGTCGACAGCACCTTGGAAAGTTTTGTCTTTCAAATCACTGGTGCCCCTGAAAAAATTGAAGCTTTTGCAGAATTACTTGGGCCACTTGGGCTGTGCGAAGTTGCCCGAACCGGCGTTGCCGCCCTGTCACGGGGAAGTTAAAAACGCCACTTTTTTCATTATCCTGTGCCTGTCAGGTCTTGGAATAAATCAAAATGATTGCTGGCGGGCGCCCTCAATATCGCGTTTTTTAAAGTGGGCAACAGCCATAAGTTGCAGCAGCAGGTGGCAACCCCAAAAAAAATAACGGTAGGGTCAACAGGCCCTCGCGTTACGACTATAGTTTTTGAAACTATGTGCAGACCGCTGAGCAACCAGAACCGGCATGAAATCAGAACTTAGCATTGCAAATTCATGCGCCATTATACATCATACAATTAATTCCATTTCAAGAACGGCAAAAATTACCCACCACATAACGTTACAAAATTTTTATTATTTTCAAAATTAAATTAAAAATAAAAGGTCTTTAGGAAATTGAAACCGCCCATCAAGTGGCGCCGGCACGCGTCCGACCCTGCGCAATTGCGCCAAATTTTTGGTACAAACCTCAAGCAGCTTTGCCAAAATAAGCCCTCTATTTCAGCGGTCACCCGAGACCTCGGCATCAATCGCACCCAATTTAACCGGTATATGTCAGGTGAGAGTTTCCCACGACCGGATATCCTATATTTAATTTGCGAGTATTTTGACACTGACGCCAGAATTTTGCTTGAGCCCATTGAAAAAGTTGAAAACAGCGATTGTCAGCTTCTTGCTCATCCGGAAATTCAAGAGTTTTTAACGCCGGCACAGACCTGTGATCAAAGCGATATGCTACCGCTGGGGCTGTATCGCTTCGCACGTCAATGCTTTACCGACAGGGAACGATACATCCAAGGTCTATCGCTGGTCTATCAGAAACAAGGCACCACGTTTATGCGCGGGTTGAGAGCTTCATCGACCAAGTCTTTAAATTCCGCCGCCAACACCCAGCGCAGCCGTGAATGGCGTGGATTTATAATGCAACAAAGCAAAGGCATCTCGGCATTGATCTCTTGGCCACGCTCGACCTCTTGCTCCTATATGTTTTTGGCCAATCCTTCTACTCTAAGTAACACCATCTGGTCGGGCTATTGCACACGCAGCAACTCAGAAGCCACGGCACAATCCCGCGTCACCCGTTTAATTTTTGAATTTATCGGAAAAAACCTTAGCGAGGCTCTCAAAATAAGACGCAATTCCGGATGCTGCAAAGCTGAATCTCTGGCCCCGCAACACCGAAAATTATTATTGCCACAGCAAACATTTTACTGAGTTAACATAGGCGAGACCCCGCAGAACGAATTATTCTTGCGAGAAAAAGCGCCAAATTCGTTCTAGACAAAGCCTAGATCAGGTGGGCGGACATTGGGCCAATTGGTCGCTCTGTGCCACACCTGCCCCAGTTCGAGCAAGGCTTTATCAGCCCCAAGAGGGCCAAAAATCTGTAAGCCCATTGGCAGACCGCCAGAACTGAAACCAACCGGGATATTCAAAGCCGGCAAACCGATCAAACTGACCGGAATAACCACTTCCATCCAGCGATGGTAGGTGTCCATCGCAACACCGTTGATCTGTTGAGGATGCACCCAGTCAGCCGGAAACGGCCAAACCTGTGTTGAGGGAAGAATCAGCGCGTCATACACAGCAAACAGCGCCGCCGCTTTACGAAACCACTCTGATCGGATCACACTCGCCGCATGCACCTGTAACGCACTCAGTGACAGGCCGTGCTCTATCTCCCAGATCATCGCAGGTTTAAGGGCATTGCGGGTCTCAAGATCGTCATAAACCCCCGCGCTATCGCCCAGCAGCGCCCAAGACCGCAGCTGTGTCCAGCTCTCCCAAAGCTGCGCAGCTTCAAACGGCGGGGCAAGTTCTTCCACCTCTGCACCAAGGTCGGATAACGTGTTCAAAGCATCTTGGGACAACTCCAAAATACCCGGTTCCATCGGATAGGCGCCCCCCCAATCACCGAGCCAGCCAATGCGTTTGCCGGTCAGATCACCGTCAAGATCAGGCATAAAACCGCTTTCACAACGGCCATGCGGCACCCGCGGATCAGACCCGGCCTGCACTTCAAGCAGGGCCGCAATATCACGCGGGCTGCGCGCCATTGGACCCAGCGTCGAGAGCTGATGGAGAAAGCTTTCCCCAGTGGTTGAAGACGGCACCAACCCCCAACTGGGGCGCAGGCCATAAATATTATTCCACGCCGCAGGGTTGCGCAGGCTGCCCATCATATCAGAGCCATCCGCCAGCGCCAGCATCCGTGTTGACAGCGCCACAGCAGCGCCACCAGATGACCCCCCCGCCGAGCGTGACAGATCATAGGGATTGCGGGTAACGCCGTGCACCGGATTAAACGTATGGCTGCCGAGGCCGAATTCGGGCGTATTGGTTTTGCCAATGATAATCGCTCCAGCTGCTCGCAATCGAGCCACCATCAACGCATCGGATGTTGCAACCTGTCCGGCATAGATCGGAGACCCCATTGAGGTCGGCAGGCCTTTCGCATCCGCCAGATCCTTAATCGCCATCGGCAAACCGTGCAAAGGCCCCCGGCGCGGCGTGGCGTCCGCCTGTGCAGCCTCGGCCATCAGCGCATCGTGGTCGCGCAGCGACACAACCGCATTAACCGCACCGTTGACGGCCTCGATCCGTGCCAAGGTCGCTTGCATCACCTCCACTGCGCTGATTTGCTTGCGATCAAGCAGTGCCTTTAACGCAAGTGCGCTCTGCTCTAACGGTTCCATCGGCGAGACCCTTTTCATCTGACTATAAAACCTTACACCTTTCTCTCTTTGCGATTGCAAGACAAGATTTGTACCGATAACCACCCCTCTCCACCCAAATCCGCGACGGAACAAAATCAAACGCAGGCGCATATGATCGATCCCCATCCAATTGACCGACAGCGGGGTTTGGTACGTACCAAAAAAACAACTTAAAACTGCACGCTTCAGCAAGCATCACAGGTATAAAACCCGCGGCAGCCGGTCGACTTTATGCCTCAACCACGCCTGCCCTCGATCAAACTGCTAAGTTGGGGCGCATCCAAGCACCTTGAGGTCAGAGACAGGCGCGTCTATGCCGTTGCCCAGCCAAAACACCCCCTCAAGGTAAATTTGCGTCAAGCCTAAGCATCCCCCTCACCACCAAAGACAAAACCGGTGGCGCAATAGGCCTTTAATATTCCCAAAAACTAAAGTAAGAAGAAAGCGTCTTTCGGGACTATGGACATAAACGCGCTCGTAATACACGGATCGGACCCGGGGGCGGTACCCGGCGACTCCACCAACCGCCGTTCATTTGACGGATTTGGGGTCGAAACAGGATCGACGAACGTCTAAAGGGGTTAGCTTTGTTTCGGCGAGATACCACCGTATCGGTTCAAAACGTACAATTGCAAATGACAATCGTGCACCGGTAGCAATGGCTGCGTAAGCAGTCGGCGAGACCGAACATTAAGTCCAGTCCCCTTGCAGGGCCTGGCGGGGTTCGCAGGCACCTGGCAACAGAAGCCTGCACTCTTAGCCTGACCTATATGTATTACACTACAGAATTTTCAGCTTTTATGGTTTTTGGGGAGTAAAAAATCAGTGCTTCTGCATAGGCCATAGGTCTCATGTGGCTGACAAACAAAGGACCATAACAATCTATTGGCCCGACACATAGCCTTCAAAACTGCAAGATTGGATTAGCGGGCCACCCAAACCTGTTAATAGGCGAACAGGCTTGCACCCTTAGGTACGCGAACGCGCTGCGAGAGGGTGACATGCCCTATCTGCGGCGGAACAACGACCATAAAAAATGTTGCTCTGCCCCGCCTGGCGTAAGATGAGTTTCGACTTCCGACGCCAAAACCTCAAACCACGGCGCAAAAACTTCGGCCATTGTGCCCGCATCATAGCGCTGCACCTCAAGGCCAGAACATTTTTGCGGCCCCGAAGTTGAGAATGCGCCACAAATGAAAAAAGCCCGAGGCATCAGAGCTTTCGTTAGGGTATTGATATAGCATTTCCGGCTATCCGGGTCTGTCAAAAAATGGAAAACCGCCCGGTCATGCCAGAGTTGATAGCGCCGCTCGGGCTGCCAGTCCAATACGTTGGCCTCGATAAATGTCACATGATCTGCGGCCGCTCCAAGACGCAGCTTGCTCTGTGCAAACGCATGTGCAGATATATCCAGAGCGGTAATATCACGAAACCCCTGTGACAGCCAACCATCGATCAGTTTTGATGCACCACTGCCGATGTCGATCAGAGGCGCGGAATTCGACAATTTCGCAGTCTCAAAAAACCGCAGAGACGGAGCAGCGGCCTCTTGATACCAGCTGGTGGCATCATGAGATTTTGTTTGCCAAACACGATCCCAATGGGCTTTTAGATCCTCCATATCTGTCTACCCTCCCCATGTTACAAATCCGTTAGGTACTATGGCACTTCGTGCAGCACAGCTCAGACCGCCTCGATATAACGAAACTCGCGCTCGGCGCCGCCATCCAAGGCCTTGATGGCCGCTTGGTACTCGGGGCTGTTATAACCCGCATCCGCCGCCTCCATGCTTGGCCATTCGATCACCACCGTGCGGGTCTTCTGACCGGCCTCACGCACTGCAATCGGCAGGCCCCGCGCCAAAAATCGCGCCCCTTTCGCCATCATTGCAGGCCCGGCAAGGGCGGCATAATCCGCAAGTTTTTCCTCATCAGATACCGACGTATAGATCACCACTTGAAGCACTTTTGGCATATTTATCTTCCTGTTTTGTTTTTTGACCTAAGTCACGGATTTGGTTCCGTATAGCCCATTCCCGATTTCAGATCAAAATGAAACATCAACAGGTGCTATCTGACTTTCCCAAAGGAGCGTTCCTTTTGGCATTATTTGTATTGGGCGCGATTGAGAGCCCAATATCCCTTGCTGCCTTCAAGATTACCCATCAATTTAGCCCATGCAAACGGGGTTCGCCCGTTTTCATCCTTTGCCTTCACATTTGCCTTGGCATCAAGCAACATCATAACAGCGGCAGATTTGCCAAACCCGGCGGCCCAATGCAGCGGGGTCACACCGTATTTGTTCGACATATTCACCTTGGCACCTTTGGCGATTAACAGTTCCATATTTCCCAAATGACCAGTGCGCGTGGCATTCAAAAGTGGCGTAAACCCGGCTTTGGTGCGCATGTTGATCGTCGCCCCCCGTTTTAACAACAACAGGGTCTTATCCCGCGCCACACCCGCAGCAAGATATAGTGCAGACTGACCCCTTTTATCCGTGGCATTCACTTTCGCCCGCACGGCAAGCAACCGTGTCATAACATCGGCCGTCGAATACTGAATTGCCAGAGGCAGCGGCGTTACGCCCCCAGCCCCCTTGGCATTGGCATCAGCACCTGCGGCCAACAATCTTTTGACAGCTTTTGCCGAATTTCTCTTAATGGCCAAATGTAACGCCATGTCTGAATTTGCAGTTCGGGCGTGCACTTTTGCACCTGATTTCAACAATCTGTCCAGCATGACATAACGATCAAAGATCACGGCCAGATGCAGCGGCGTCTGCATACTATCATCACGCAGGTTCACATTGGCCCCCGCCGCCATCAGAGTTTTGAATTGCGCCTCTTTTCCAAATCGCAAAGTCACTTGCAACGGCGTTATACCGTCTTGGTCTTTCGCATTGATGTCCGCACCCGCCGAAAGCAGCGCAGCAACGGTTTTGACGTTTCCAAAGCGTGCCGCCAGATGCAGAGGGGTCTGCGCGGCACTGTTGCGCACATCGACATCAACTCCGGAGGCTATAATTTTCTCAATTGCAGGCACAACACTAAATTGCGCGGCCCAGTGAAGGGTCGGCAACACATAGCTTGGGTCATCAGTTGCCTGCTCACGCTCAGAACATCCTGTCAGCCCCAGAACACCCGCCAAAACAACGGCCACTGCGAAAATATGCTGCTGCATGATAGGTGCCTCATTTCTTGTGGCGATGGTAACGCCGATTGCCAGGTCCTTAACCCGTACAACACCCGTCGCGCATGAGATTTAGGCTGCACATAAATCTTAAGGGTGCTGCAATACGAACCAATTCCAGCCTGTGGCGCAGAGATGCAAACCGCACGCCAATATGTTAATGCCCCAACTAAATGACGGGATAATGATTGAAATCATCAAATAAACCGGCCGCCGCCTGTACTTGAACCGATTTGCAACCAAGGCTGCGCAGGTTTTTTTGGGCGCGCATGGCAAAGACGGATATCCGGCTTCTTAACTTTGCGTCCCAGGATCACCCCCGGTTTACCGCTTCCAACCGATAGAAAGCAAACCCAAGCAGAGACTGCGTTTTGAGATAAGGCACGCTGAATGGCAAAATCAAAGCCTTGACCATCCCCACTTCGTGGAAGTATACTTAAGTATGGGGCGCGCGTTCACCCCGTGAGGCCAAGGCCAAATCGACGCATCCGCTGACATTTTTCAGAAAGGATGAGCCGTGACATCATTCAGCGAAATTTCCTGTGCTCAATTGTTCAAAAGAATTGGCACTTTTGATGCCCCTAAAATCATCGACACCCGCCTTGCAGAAGATTACGCGCGTGATACGGCGCTGATCCCATCGTCACGGCGCGTTTCACATCACTCGATTCTGAACACGCTATCGAATAGGCCACAGGATACACCCATCGGCAAGACAGTCGTCGTGTGTCAAGAGGGCCATAAAGTTTCCCATGGGGCAGCGGCTGTTCTGCGCGCGCAAGGGATGCCGGCAGAAGTCTTGAGCGGCGGATTTTGCGCTTGGCGTGAACAAGGCCTGCCTCTTGTCAGCCTCCAAGCCCTGCCAGAAAAGCATCGGCAAGCGGGGCTTTGGGTTACACGACACCGCCCCAAAATTGACCGTATCGCCTGCCCTTGGCTACTGCGCAGGTTTATCGACCCCGACGCGCACGTTCTGTTTGTACCACCGTCAGAGGTTTTGGCAGTTGCCGATAAGTTTGACGCTATCTCTTTTGATATCGAACAGGGTGAGATCACCCATGAAGGCCCACTTTGCACCTTTGAGGTGATGCTAGATCGCTTTGAGCTGCACAGCGCGGCCTTGACCCGCATGGCGCGGGTCATCCGGGCCGCCGATACCAACCAGATCGAGACAATACCACAAGCCGCTGGGCTGCTGGCGCTCTCTATCGGGTTGTCAAAACTGTATCGCAACGACAACACGCAACTGGCTGCAGGGTTGACCCTGTACGATATGTTATATCTATGGGCCCGAGACGGGGTTAACGAAACCCATGATTGGCCAAGGTAAAAGGAGCCAGAGCATGACCCCAGTTTCTATTTCCGACTTTATTCGGGTGTTTGGCAGAATTGGGATGCTATCGTTTGGCGGCCCTGCAGCACAAATCGCCCTGATGCATAAAGAGCTTGTCGACGAGCGCGCTTGGATCAGCGAACAGCGGTTTCTCAGCGCGTTGTCATTTTGCATGTTACTCCCGGGGCCCGAGGCGATGCAAATGGCGACCTTTAGCGGCTGGCGATTGCGTGGAGTTGCGGGCGGGGTGATCGCAGGAGGCCTGTTTGTGTTGCCCGGCGCTTGCGTGATCACCGCTTTGGCCTTGATCTACGCCTATTTCGGCACTCTGCCATTGGTTCAATCGGCGTTCCTGGGCGTCAAAGCTGCTGTGGTAGTGATCGTGGCGCAAGCCCTGCTGAAGCTGAGCCGCAAAGCCTTGCGCAGCCGGTTTGATATTGCCATCGCCGCATTGGCTTTTATGAGCATCTACTTGCTGGACATCCCGTTTCCGACCGTCATCGCCGCAGCGGCGCTTGCCGGTTTTGTCTTTACCGCACAGGGTGGCCACGCGGCCGCGGTCGCAGATACGCCCGCGGAGACGACCGTCTCCGCGCCACGGACCCTGCGCACCGTGCTGATCTGGGGCGGACTCTGGGCGGGACCGCTGTTAGCGCTTTATCTGTCAGGACATGTTTTTCTAACCAAGATCGGATTATTTTTCAGCACTTTGGCTCTTGTGACATTTGGCGGAGCCTATGCAGTCTTGGCCTATATGACCCAAACCGTTGTCACCGATTTTCAGTGGCTGACAACAGCGCAGATGATCGACGCGCTGGGATTGGCCGAAACCACACCAGGACCACTCATACTGGTAACCCAGTTCGTCGCCATGCAAGCTGGATTTCAAGCCGGCAGTATCTGGCTTGCGCTCGCCGGTGGCGGAATTGCGCTGTGGATGACTTTTATCCCATGTTTTTTATGGGTTTTTACCTTTGGGCCCTATTTTGACAAGCTTAGCCGCATACCCAAGCTGACGGCGGCATTATCGGGCGTAACAGCCGCAATCGTCGGGGTAATCTTCAGTTTATCGCTTTGGTTTGCCGTCCATCTTTGGTTTACCCAAACCGACTTACACAGCTTTGGTCCGGTGCAGATTTTAACGCCTTCGATAGAAAGTTTCGTACCTTTAAACATTGTACTCACCGCTGTTGCCACATGGGCATTAGTGCGTCTCAAAGCTGGATTGGAACTCACCTTATGCGGAATGGCAATGCTGGGAATTGCAACCGGAATAATAAATTTGATCTAAAATTTGCACCATCTGGGCTTTTGTTTTTTAACGAATGCCGTATGATCCCAAAGAAACTGAAATGGGATCAAAATGAGCGAGAGCATTGATTATGGCAACCTGATGCACCAGGCCATGCGCGACCTGATCAAACAGGTGTTGCATGGTGTCCAAGACAATGGCCTGCCAGGGGACCACCATTTTTTCATCACTTTCGACACAGAGCATCCAGAAGTTGAGATCCCTAGTTGGCTTGCAGAGCGGTACCCAAATGAAATGACCGTGGTTATGCAACATTGGTATGACGGGTTGGATGTGACCGAGAACGGCTTTTATGTGACGCTAAATTTCGGCGACACCCCTGCCCCGCTCTACATTCCTTACGGAGCGTTAAAGACTTTTGTGGATCCATCCGTTGAATTTGGGCTGAAGTTTGAAAACCAAAACGATGAGACAGAAGAACCTGTCGGACCGGACGACAGCCTGTTAGGAAAGCTGGAACTGCCTGAAGGCCCAGAAGAAAAAGCCCCTGCCGCTGAGGTTGTCAGTCTCGACAGTTTTAGAAAGTAACACCCCATCCTAGCGCATTACATATCTCATCAGGCAGATTTTAGGGATGAAGCCTCAGCTCCAGAAATAGTCTCTGAAATGCCAAGATGATCTTGAGCTTTTGCCATAAATAAACATTGTGCTCTCAATCGACTCGGTCTCAAGTATACCGCAGCCGGTGAGTGCATGGTCAGCACAGTGTCCCTACGCGTCTTTTGAGAATACTAAAGACAGCGTGGCACTGTCGAATGAAAACTAGGCTCCTCAGCGCCCATTTGTTAAATAGAATTGCGTGAAAATGGGCAATCTGGGTATAGTCATGAGTGATATAAAAAGAAAGTTTGCATGCATTCTGGCAACCGACTGCGTTGGCTTTAGCAAACATATGGGCGAAGATGAGGAAGGCACTTTAGACAGCCTGAAAACCTGCCGGAACATCATAGACGCGGTGATTCACGAGCAGGGTGGCCGGATTTTTCACACAGCAGGAGATTCGGTTCTTGCCGAGTTCGCAGGACCGATAAACTGTGTAAACGCAGCCGTAAACTTTCAAAACGCGCTCTATGACCGCAATAAAACCGCACCTGACGCAGATCCATTTATTGCGCTGGAATGGCGGGTGGGAATCCACAGCGGCGATGTTATTGTCGAACAAGACAATATATATGGCAATGGCGTCAATATCGCAGCACGCTTGGAAAGCCAATGCAACCCCGGCCAAATTCTGGTTTCCCGTACAGTCAGTGAGCAGGTCAGCACACAGCTGGCTTCGATCACCAAAGCAGCCGGAACCCGAACCCTAAAGAACATTGCCTCAGACTTTGAAGTGTTCACGGTCGAAACAAATGCCGGCAGTCAACCCGCTGCCCGCGTTGACACTGCGGCCACAAATCCAGAAGTCACCTCTCAGACCAAACCCTGCCTTGCCATTTTGCCTTTCGACAATCTGAATAAAAATGAAGACAGTTCCTTTTTGACCGATGGGATCTTTGAAGACGTCACCACTGAACTTGCCATGGTACGTCAGTTGTCGGTAATCTCGCGGCAATCGAGCATTAATTTTGGCGCAAGCGGCGCAGATATAGAGCAGCTGATCCAGCAATTTAACGTCGACTATATGATCAATGGCAGCGTGCGATCCGCAGGCAAAAAAGTCCGTGTCTCGATCACCTTGTCGGCAGCGCAAAACAGCGAAATTCTTTGGAGCAAGCGGTTTGACCGAGTGCTGGATGATATTTTCGAGGTGCAAGATGAAATCGTCCGCTCTGTTGTAAATCAAATCCTGGGAGAAATTGAAGTCTCAAGCCTCGAGCGGGCAAAACGCAAACCAACAGAAAATATGAATTCTTACGAATTTTTGCTGCGGGGAAAAGAGTTACATCACCAATTTGAACGCGCCGCAAACGCCGAGGCGCTCTTGATGTTTGAAGCCGCGATTAAATCCGACCCACAAAACGCCCAAGCCTACGCCTGGAAGGCGTGCACACTTGGTCAGGCGATGGCGCGTGGGTTTTCTGACACACCCTCAGACGAGTTGTTTCCCACCGCGATGGAACTGGTGAATACAGCGATCAAAATGGACCCTAATGATTTCGAATGCCACCGCCTTTTATCCGCGGTCCACGGTGCGATGGGCGACATGAAGCTTGCGGTCGAACATGGTAAACGGGCCTATGAACAGGTCCCGAACGACCCGCGTATCTTACAACAATACGGCGAGGCGCTACTGAAGTCTGGCACCGATGTATCGCTGGGCTGTGAACTGACGCTGATGGCATTGGAAATCGATCCCGTGCCGCAGGGTCAGATCAATAGTGACAAACGAAAATCAGATGCGGCCTTCGCATGTTTTTTGGATGAAAAGTACGAACACTGCATACAGCTTGCCTCAGAGATATCGAACTTAGCACCAATAACTTGGCTGCTCGCGGTCTCGTCGCAACTGGCACTGGGTCAAGAACCGGCAGCAAACAGATTTAACACGCAAGACCTCACATCCTACAAAAGTGTGGATTTTTCAGAAGAAATCAACAAGTGCAAACTTGAGGACAGGGTCATCGTTGGTCAATTACGTGAGATATATTCGACAAAAATTAAAGATATTTTGAACGCCTAACCGGCGTCATACCGCAAAGGGTGGCCGCCACAAGCCCCTGTATGTTCAACGCTGGGTCTTCACGATTTCAAGGCTTTAGCCGCCAAAATGCGTCGGCCCATGCAAACGCTCAAGGTTGACGATCGCCGACAACATCAACCGGTCTTGGCTCCAGTCGCCTTGGTTCGTCATTGCCACCGAAATCGAGATCACAAGCCCCATGAGAAAGACACTCAGAACGCCCGAGAGACCTCTGCCTTGCGGCACTTTTTTCGCATCAAAAACCGACGTCATACGGCGCCTTAGAAACGCGGCAGAGTTGACCCCAAGAAGAGACTTGTCGATCTGCGCAAACGGCACAGAAGAGATCAAAACCAATTGTCGCGAATCTTGCCGCAGGCTGTTGCGGCAGACTCTGAAAAGACACTCACAATAGGCTTTTACGTCATAGTTGTTGCGCGCCAACACCTGTTGATCGCAGGACAATTCGCGCAGTTGGTCCACTTGCCGTTTCCAGAAAATAAACACCGGGTTCCAGAAAAATAGTGGTCGCAGCGCCTCAAGCGCAATTTCCCATTCGACGTCGCCTTGTCGCAGATGCTGGAATTCATGCGCCAAAGCCATCTTTAAATCATCACTCTGGCCCAACATCGCCGAGGGCAGAACAATATAGCGACGGCGCAAACTGCGGGTCGAAAACGGCACATGGTTGGTGTCTGACAGGCGTAAATGCAAATTGCCAAACTGCCGCCATTCATAGCTGCGGCCGATGATATTGTTCAGCGCCATCATGCTGCGTAAAATTCTGAACAGCCCCACGCTAAATCCAATGGCAACGCAGGCCGCCACAAACATCGCGCCCAACGTATTAAAGCCGACCAGCGCCGTCATCATTTCACTGCGTATACCGAGCAAATATTCCAATTGCGAGGGTTGCATAGCAAAACCACCGTTGAGATACTGCGCCAAGACGATATCAGACAGGCTCACCGCATAGGATTGCGACACGGTCCCCGTCTCAATCAACAGATCAAACGCAAGGCAAAAAAACGGACTGACGGCAACCGCCAAAAACACCCCGTTCAACAGTTTCAGTTGCAAGCCAAAGGCCTGTGAAAATCCAAATCGACCCAAAATGAAACGCGCCAGCGCCCAGACACCAAAGGCAAAGATCAATAAAATATTTGCGTCGATATAAGCGTTGAGTAAGTAATTAGTCAGGGTCATTCTTTAACCTCCTATCAAGAAGTGCTCGAATTTCCTCTAAAGCCTCTTCCGACAATCCGTCATCATCCACCAGACGCGCCACCAAAGAGGCCGGCGTGTCGTCAAACAGTTTTGCAGACAGGTCTTTTAACGACCGCGATTGATAGGCATCCTTGGCCAGAACCGGAGTGTAGACAAATGTCTTTCCCTCTTTGACGCTGGTGACAAAGTTTTTTTGTTCCAAGATACGCATAATCGTTGCAACCGACGTATAGGCTAGGTTTCGATCTGCAGCGAGTTTGGCGATCAAATCCCGCACGGTGCCCCGACCGATTTGCCACAGCACGGTCATGAATTCCAATTCTACTTCCGTCAGAAATTCACTTTTCTTTTTCTGTCGCATCGGGTCGTCCTGTAATTTTGCGGCGCTTCTGACCGCTTGATGAAATTAAATACTAAAAACTTCGTTCCACCAAGCAGTTTTTGTCAGACTTCGGTCAAGCTTCATACCTTGCGAAAACAAAACACCGCCCAGAGTAAACTCAGGGCCAAAGGCGACCAAAGCGGCATTCCCATCAATCCAAGCCAAGCCAGAAAAATATATACACTGCCCAAAAGCGCGATAAACAACCGATCACCCCGCGTGGTTGTCAGACCCAGAATACCCCTGCGCTCCGCTCCGCCAGGGCTGCGTATTTCGATCACAACCAACACCGCAATCGCGCTGAAGATCCCGACAAACACCAGCGCGGTCGGCCAGGTCCATGCCATCCAACTCAGCATTATACCCTCCCTAGGGCAAAGCCCTTGGCAATATAGTTACGCACGAAATAAATAACGATCGCACCCGGAATGATGGTCAGCGTTCCAGCCGCCGCCAGCAGCCCCAGCTCATAGCCCGCGCTTGAGGCGGTTTTTGTCATTGTCGCGGCAATCGGCTTGGCGGCAACAGCCGTCAGAGTCTTGGCCAAAAGCAACTCAACCCAAGAAAACATGAAACAAAAGAATGCTGCTACCCCGACACCAGCCTTAATTGACGGCAGAAAGATCGTCACGAAAAAGCGTGGGAAACTATAGCCGTCAACCGCGGCGGTCTCGTCCAGTTCCTTTGGCACACCGCCCATAAAACCTTCAAGAATCCAAACCGCGAGCGGAATATTGAACAGACAATGGGCCAGCGCCACGGCCAGATGCGTATCAAACAACTCAACCGCTGAATACAACTGAAAGAACGGGAGCGCGAACACCGCGGCCGGTGCCATCCGATTGGTCAGCAGCCAAAAGAACAGGTGTTTGTCGCCCAAAAAACTATACCGCGAGAACGCATAGGCCGCAGGCAGCGCCACTGTTACCGAAATCACCGTATTAAGAGACACATAGATAATCGAGTTGATATACCCCCAATACCATGTGGGGTCAGTGAAAATCACCCGGTAGTTATCGAAGGTCCAAGTCTGTGGAAACAGGGAAAACCCCGATAGAATTTCGCCAGTGGTCTTGAAACTCATCGCCACAAGCCAATAGATCGGCAGCATGAGAAACAGCGTATAAAGGATCGGGATCAGAATGCTCATGCGCATTTTTGGCTGGGTCATTTGAGATCATCCTTTGTCATCAGCGTGTAGAACAACCAAGAAATCAGAAGCGTGATTGCAAAGTAAATCAACGACATCGCCGCAGCAGGACCCAAGTCAAACTGACCAAGGGCGATTTTCACCAGATCGATCGATAGCAGGGTCGTTGAATTTCCAGGCCCACCACCGGTCAGGACGAATATCTCGGTATAGATATTAAAGCTGTCCATGAACCGCAGCAGAATAGCGATGGTCAACACCTGTTTCATTTTAGGCAGTTGAATGTACCGAAACACGGCCCACCTCGTAGCACCATCAATTTTCGCGGCTTGATAATAGGCATCCGGGATCGATACCAGACCAGCGTAGCTGAGCAAAACCACCAGCGACGTCCAATGCCAGACATCCATGGTGATAATCGTCACCCAAGCGGCAAATGGATTCTGGGTCATATCATAATCAATGCCCAACGTATGGTTCATAAAATACCCAAGCAAGCCGATGTCTGGCAGAGTAAAGATATTCCACATCGCACCAACCACATTCCAGGGGATCAGCATCGGCAGCGCCATAGTGACCAGAAAGAACGGCACCCAGATGCCCTGCCGCGGCATCGCCAGCGCGATGGCAATGCCCAGAGGCACCTCGATCACAAGGATCAACCCCGTGAACATAAACTGCCGTCCCAAGGCGGCGTGGAAACGATCAGAATTCAGCAGCTTTTCGAACCAGCCCAAGCCTTCCCAAAAAAATAAATTGTTCCCAAAGGTTTCCTGCACCGAATAATTCACCACAGTCATCATCGGTATCAGCGCGTTGAACGCCACAAGCAACAACACTGGCAGCACCAAAAACCAAGCTTTTTGATAGGCTTTTTTCATTCCGCAGCCTCCGGTTCTTTGGTGGCGATCCAGCCATCGCGATAAAGCCGGGTCTTGCTGGGGTCAAAGCGCAAGTGCACTGCCGAACCTTGCGCGGGTGCAGCGCCCTCTACAATGACTTTGATGATGAACTCGCCCACCAGGGTATCCACCACACTATGACGGCCTATATCTGCGACCTTGCGTACAGTTGCCGGCACGCCAGTCTCACCAAATGTGATAAATTCAGGCCGGATGCCGATCTGGGTCAGCCCCCCGCTCTGTTCCGCTGGCCCAGCCACGATCGGACCCTCCAAAACCACGGGGTGACCGTCAAACAGCGCCTGACCGTTCTGGACTGTACACGGCAAAATATTCATCCCCGGCGAGCCGATGAAATGGCCGACAAACGTATGGGTGGGACGTTCAAACAGCTCAACCGGAGTGCCAATCTGAACAATCTGGCCATCCTCCATGACAACAACCTGATCTGCAAATGTCAGCGCCTCAGTCTGATCATGGGTCACATAGATCATCGTGGCGCGCACTTTTTGATGCAGCTCTTTCAATTTTGAGCGCAACGTCCACTTAAGATGCGGATCGATCACAGTCAAAGGTTCGTCGAACATCACGACATTGACGTCATCGCGCACCAGACCGCGCCCCATAGAAATCTTTTGCTTATTATCGGGTGACAGGCCAGCTGCAGGTTTCTGCAGCATCTCGGTCACATCCAGCATTTCAGCAATTTTGGTCACCCGATCTTTGATCACTGCCTCATCGACGCCGCGGTTGCGCAACGGGAAGGCAAGATTGTTATAGACACTCATAGTGTCATAGATTACCGGAAACTGAAAAACCTGGGCAATATTGCGCTGCTCTGGCGGCAGCTCAGTCACATCTCTGCCATCGAAAAAAATCCGGCCCTCAGACGGCTCCAGCAAGCCTGAAATGATGTTCAACAGGGTGGATTTACCACAACCCGACGGCCCAAGCAGCGCGTAAGCACCGCCATTGTGCCAATCGAGATCGATGTCTTTCAGCACATAGTCATCTGGCCCAGTCGGACGAGGCAGATAGCTGTGCCGCAATTGTGAGAGAGTTATTCTTGCCATATCCGATGCTCTATTTACGCCACACGTTGACCGTCAGCGGCAAAGTAAAAGCACTTTGACGGATCAAGATAAAAGGGATGTGCTGCGCCGATTTCGTAACTATGAACGCCATGTGCCAATGACACCCAGACGTCTTCACCTATCGAGAAATGCGCACTGCTGTCCGAGCCACTTAGTTCGGTCACCAAAACGGTGCCGGTCAACGGCACACAGGCCGTTTGAGTTTGCACCGGCGCAACATGATTGGGCCGGACCGCGACCTGATAGACCCCGTCGCGCAAAGCTGCTGCCTCCCCCGATAATTCCCAACTCGTTTCAAGGTTCAAATGCGCGGTTGTCCCGGTTTTCGTGATCTGGGCCGCATTAATTGGGGGATCAGAGAACACGTTTGCCGATGTGAAATCATTGGGCCGGTGATATAATTCGCTGGTTGGGCCAAACTGAGAGACCCGCCCATCAGAAATTAGCGCCGTCTCCCCGCCCAACAACAGCGCCTCTTCCGGCTCGGAGGTGGCATAGACCACCACCGCACCACGCCCAGCAAATAACACCGGCAATTGCTCACGCAGTTCTTCACGCAGTTTGAAATCCAAATTGGCCAAGGGTTCGTCCAGAAACACTGCCTTACTTTGTTTGACAATAGCGCGGGCAAGCGCTGTGCGCTGTTGCTGGCCGCCCGACAGTTCTTGAGGCCGCCGCGCCAGCAATGGTCTGATCTGCAGAATATCTGCCGCCTCTTCCACCCGCCCTTGTAACTCGGAGCCAGATATTCCGGCGAGTTTAAGCGGTGAGGCGATGTTATCAAATACCGTCATATGCGGATAATTTACAAAAAACTGATGCACCAGAGATATGTTACGCTTTTGCGTCGACAGCGCCGTAATATTGGTTCCGTCCATCAAAATCTCACCATCGGCAACAGGGTCCAACCCTGCCATCAATTTAATCAATGAGGTTTTACCCGATCCTGTCTCGCCGAGCAGAACGTTGAAATGTCCCGGCTTCAAGAGCAGGTTTGTGGGCTTAATATGGCACACCCCCGCCACCTGTTTGGTAATATTTCTTAGCTCAAGCGTCATGAGTTCTCTTTTCAGCATCCACAGTAGATCTGTATTGGGTAAGGGCCTTTGGTACCGCCCATCGCTTATATGCGCCGCGGTTCTTCAAAGTCAGGGCCCATAGTGGGCCCTGACCATAAGTTAGGTTACCATTGACCAACGGTTATTGCGACGCCCAGCGAGCAACCAGTGCTTCATAATTCACTGTTTGACCCTGTGGCTTTTCATTGGCCAGCGGTGGTTTC
>Ga0209251_1001164_pt1 | contig 21083 bp, 21 predicted proteins | sample SaaInlV_100m_DNA_6_FD_184665 | JGI IMG/M metagenome (GOLD analysis project Ga0209251, IMG submission 184665) | Marine microbial communities from expanding oxygen minimum zones in the Saanich Inlet - Saanich Inlet SI073_LV_10m_DNA (SPAdes) (version 2) | ecosystem: Environmental > Aquatic > Marine... | reverse complement strand
TGATCTCTTTTTTATATAAGTAAATGTATCTTCATAAAATTCAGGTTGATAACGATCATACTCAATTACTTTTGGTATAAAAACTGCTTCTGACATGACTTGATCTACTAATGTTTTTGATATGCCTGAATTTACTGCTTTAATTTTAAAATCTTTTAACCATGAATCAAAATCATTATTAGCCGATGCATTTAGAAAGACGAATGAGTTTATAAAGACGAAAAAAAATATAAATTTAAACATTTTTTTAATTATCACACTTGTACTATATTAACTAGCTTAAGAATTTTACTACTTATTTATTGTTATTTACTCGCAATGATAGTAATAAATAAAGCTGTTTAATTCCAGGGAGAGGTGGCTGAGCGGTTGAAAGCACTGGTCTTGAAAACCAGCAACGGGGCAACTCGTTCGTGGGTTCGAATCCCACCCTCTCCGCCATTAAATTTCATGGTTTTTAAACAATTTTAAAACTTCATTTTCACTTATACTTTCTTCTGTAAATGTATTGTTATAATAATTAAGAATCTGTTCATCACTTAAATTTAGGAAACTTTCTAATTTAACTAAGGATTTTTCATTAAATGTGTTGATATGTTTTTTAACAAAACTACTTAATAGAATATCCATTTCTTTAGTTCCTCTATATGTGGCTCTATAAATTAATCTCTTTTTAAAAATTTCCAATTTGTTACTCATTACAAATATATTATACATAAATTAATAAATAATGAAAAAAAATTTTATTTTTAGCGATGTAAATAAATTAAAAGGTGTAGGTCCACAGCTTACAAAGTATTTAAAAAAGAGAAAAATCGAAAAAATTAAAGATATTATTTTAAATTTACCATATTCTGAAACTGATAGATCAAAATTGTATAAATTAGATGAATTAGAAATTGGAAAAATACAATCTGTTAAAGTAATTATAAAAAAATTAAATTTTCCTAGAATAAGAAATTTACCTAATAAAATTTTATGTGAAGATGAAACTGGAAAAATTGATATTGTTTATTTTAATAGTCGAGAAGGTTATTTGAGAAAATTATACCCTATTAATAAATGGGTAATAATAAGTGGTAAAATTAATTATTTTAATAAAAAATATCAAATTACTAATCCTGACTATGTTACAACATTAGATAATCAAGAGTATGTCGTAAAGAATATTCCTAAATATAATTTAACAAAAGGAATAAATGAAAAAAAATATAGAGCAATAAGTGAGCAAGTAATCAATAATATTCCAGCTATAGATGACTGGCTTAATAAAAATTTTATTAAAGATAATAATTTAATTGATTGGAATAATGCAATAAAAAATCTTCATCTTTTTAAAGATGGTAAGGATAATTTATCAAAAAGTTTCAGAAGATTAGCTTTTGATGAATTGTGTGCTAATTTTTTTACTTTATCTGAAAATAGAAAAAGAATAAAACAAGAAAAAATACCTAAAATTTTTAACAGCAAAAATTCAAAAAATATTGAAAAAGAATTATCTTTTACTCTCACCAATAGCCAAAAAAAAGTATTAACTGAAATTAATAATGACTTGAGCAGTAAAAAAAGAATGTTTAGAATTATTCAAGGTGACGTAGGATCCGGAAAAACTATTGTTTCGTTATTGGCAATTGCAAATATTATTGAAAGTGGTTATCAGTGCGCCTTGATGGGTCCTACAGAAATCTTAGCTAGACAACATTTTGAATTAGCTAAAAAAATATTCAAAAACAGTAATTTTAAACTAGATTTTATTACTGGTAAAACTGAAACAAATAAAAGAAAAAAAATTCTTATTAACTTAGAAGAAGGTAAAACAAATTTATTAATAGGTACACATGCGCTTTTTCAAAAAAAAATTAATTTTAAAAAACTAGGTCTTGTAGTAATAGATGAACAGCATAAATTTGGTGTAAAACAAAGATCAGAACTAGCAAAAAAAGGTGGAAACAATTGTGATGTTCTTTTAATGTCAGCAACCCCAATACCTAGAACTATGATGATGTCTATGTATGGCGATATGGATGTATCTAAAATAACAGAAAAACCAGCTAAGAGAAAAAACATTATAACGTTAAGCAAACCTGAAAAGAAAATAAATGAATTATGGCCATTTATTACAAAACAAATAAATAAAGATAATCAGATTTTTTGGGTATGTCCTTTAATCGAAGAGTCTTCTTTTTTAGATTACACATCTGCAAAAAAAAAATACGATCAAATTAATAAAAAATATCCTAATCAAGTTGGTCTAATACATGGTGCCCTAGATAAGTTTGATAAAGAACATGTTTTAAAAAAATTCCTTAACAGAGACATATCTATACTTGTATCAACTACAGTCATTGAAGTAGGAATAGACTTTCCAAACGCCAATTTAATAATTATTGAAAATGCTAATAAATTTGGTTTAGCTCAACTACATCAATTAAGAGGTAGAGTTGGCAGAGGTGAAAAACAAGGCACATGTATTTTATTATTTAAAGATGGTTTAAGTAAAAATGCAGTAAAAAGAATAAAAATTTTAAAAAACTCAGATGATGGTTTTTTTATTGCTGAAGAAGATTTAAAATTAAGAGGTTTTGGTGATTTAGTTGGGTATCAACAAAGCGGTGTAAAAAACTTTAGATTTGCTGATCCTGTCATTCATGAAGATTTATTCAATCTAGCCGAAAATTATGTTCAAAAAAATCTAAACAATATAAATCAAGAAAAATATACTTTTCTCTTAAAATTATTTGATAGAGCTGAAATAATTAATGTAGAATAAATTTAGTCGATATTAGTTGTACCGGCAGAGACGATAAATTTTGAAGCCTGTTCAAAAGAAACGCTTAAATAAATTAAATCTTTTTTTGGAACCATTAATAAAAAACCACTTGTAGGGTTAGGGGTGGTTGGCACAAAAACATTTATAAGTTCTTCTTTAACCTTATCTCTTATAATACCGTGATTTTCTCTAGTTGCAAAACCAACTACCCATATACCTTTTCTTGGGTATTCTAATAAAACTACACTCTTTTCTGAATTATCAGACTTAGTAAAACTTTCCGTCATTTGTCCAATAGCAGAATAAATAGTTCTTAATATTGGAATTTTCTTTAAAAAATTATTAAAAAATTCAAAAAATTTTTTTCCAATAAAAGAAAGGGAAATCCAACCAATAAAAGTTATAATCAATAACGCTATTAAAATCTCTACACCAGGTATATCAAAAGGAAGATAATTGTTTGGATTAATTTTTTTTGGAATTATTTTGCCAGAAATTTTAACAAAAAAAAGTGTGAGGTATAGAGTAATACCGATTGGTATTAATACAACTATACCTGCTATAAAATTATTACGTAATTTAGCAAAAAAAGATTTTTTTACAAGTTTTGCCATACATCAAGAGTAGCTGGAATATATAATAAATATTATTATTAAGATAAAAATTGCAATTAATAATTTATTATTTAATATCATGAATCTAAATTATGTATAACATAAATAGAAGAAAATTTCTTGGATATTTTGGATGTGGTTGTTGCTCTTTAATCCTTCCCTCTTGTTCAACAGTGCCAATAACGGAAAGAAAACAATTAAGCATTATTCCAGAGTCTCGCATTAACTCTCAGGCTGCAGCTGCATACGAAAATTTTAGAAGTAAAGCAAAATTGATCAATAAAGGATCTCAGTTAAAAAAAATTAGAGAAATTGGAAAAAAGATGGAATTTGCAGTAAGTGCTTTTTTTGATAGTCAGGGAAGGAAAGATCCAACAAAAAATTTTGAATGGGACTATCTTTTAGTAGACAATGATAAGGTGGTTAATGCTTGGTGCATGCCTGGTGGAAAAATTGCGGTATATACTGGTTTACTTAAAGTTACTAAAAATACAGATGCTTTATCAATCGTTATGGGACACGAAATAGCACACGCTGTAGCAAGGCATTCTGTAGAAAGAATGAGTCATGCAATGACCATTAATCTTGGAACTACTGTTGCTGATATTTTTCTAGGTGGAGCTATTAACAGAACTAGAAATACCGTAGGTCAAAACACGGGATTAGATATTTTTCAACTAGGTATAATGAACCCTTTCGGTAGAAAACAAGAATCCGAAGCAGATTATTTAGGTTTAATTTTTGCTTCATTGTCAGGTTATGATGTTAGAGAGTCTGTAAAGCTTTGGGAAAGAATGGCTGAAAAAAACAAAGGTAAAGAACCACCGGTTTTTTTGAGCACTCATCCAAGTAGCAAAAAAAGAATTGAAAATTTAAATAATTGGATATCTGAGGTAATGATAAAGTATCCACCAATTAAAACCTAATTTGTGGTGAGCCCTGATGGACTCGAACCATCGACCCATTCCTTAAAAGGGAATTGCTCTACCAACTGAGCTAAGGGCCCACAAAAACGTATTTCTATATATTAATTAATTAAAATACAAATAATTAATTAAACAAATTAATATATTTTTTATAAAAACTTGTAAATGTACCATTCTTAACATTATTTCTTATCTGAAACATAAATTGTTGATAAAAATGGATATTGTGTAAAGAAATTAACATAGAAGCCATCATTTCATTAGATTTAATTAAATGATTTAAATAACTTTTTGAGTACTTGTTGAGCTGTCTTATGTCGCACTCTTCATCTAGAGGAGATTTATCATTAACATATTTGGAATTTTTTAAATTAACTTTTCCTTGCCACGTAAATGCTAAGCCGGTTCTTCCAGCTCTAGTTGGCATGACACAATCAAACATATCAATACCCTCTTTAACAGCTCCTAATATATCGGATGGCGTCCCTACACCCATTAAATATCTCGGTTTGTTTTTGGGCAAATAACCAGTTGTTTCGTTTAAAATTTGAAACATGTCAGATTGATTTTCACCAACAGCTAAACCACCCATGGCATAGCCATCAAATTCTATTTCTTTTAATTTTTCTATACTTTCGATTCTTAAATCTTTATATAAACCACCTTGGGCTATACCAAACAAACCTTTGTTTTTATTATTTCCAAACTCAATTTTACATCTTTTCGCCCAATTGGTTGAAATTTTAATAGCGTTAGATAAGATTGTTTTATCATTTGTCAGTGAAGGACATTCATCTAAGACCATTATAATATCTGAATTAATTGATTTTTGAACTTGAATACTTTTTTCAGGACTTAAAATTATTTTTTTTCCATCAATATGAGATTTAAAAATTGCACCTATTTCTAAATCAATTTTATTAAATTTTGATAAAGACATTATTTGATAACCGCCTGAGTCTGTTAAGATTGGTTTGTCCCAATTCATAAAATTGTGAAGGCCATTAAAACTATTTAATATTTCTATTCCGGGTCTTAAAAGTAAATGGTATGTATTTCCAAGAATAATTTGAGTATTAGTTTTTTTAATATCATCTGTAAAAACACCCTTTACAGTTCCTTGAGTGCCAACAGGCATAAAAGCTGGAGTATCTATAAATCCTTTTGGTGTGGTTATTTTTCCTAATCTAGCTTTATCGTCTTGAGTTATTAACTCAAAAGAGAAATTACTATCTGGCATTTATATTTTTACTTAGATTTAAGAGAAATAATTTTATCTGGATTTGGAACTGCACCACTATTTGGATCACCTTTTTTAATCATATCAATAAACTCCATTCCTTTTATAACTTTTCCAAAAGCAGAATATTGTCTATCTAAATGTGGAGCAGAATCTAAACATATAAAAAATTGACTGTTTGCACTATCCGGGTCTGCAGATCTAGCTGCTGATAAAATACCTCTATTGTGTGAAATATCTGTAAACTCAGCTTTAACATTCGGTAAGTCAGATCCTCCGGTACCAGCTAACGAAGGATTGTAATCGGGACTATTTGAATTTCCAAATTGAACATCTCCTGATTGAGCCATAAATCCATCAATTACCCTATGAAAAATAACACCATCGTATTTTCCACTATCAGCTAACTCTTTAAATCTTTTTACATGATTTGGAGCTTTTTCTGGGTAAAGTTCAATTTCAACTTCGCCGTAGGTTAATTTTAAAATCATAGTATTACTATTAGCTTTAATATTTGTTGTTATTAAACTAAAAAAAAATATAAATAAATAGATAAATTTTTTCATTAGAATTTATTTTTTAACATTTTTACAACATATTTTGTAACAAACCTATTAATATTTCCCCCTAAGCTTGCTATTTCTTTCACAAATTTAGAAGATATAATTTGATTTTCAACATCAGACATCAAAAACATTGTTTCAATATTAGCATTCAATTTTTTATTCATTCCCGCTAATTGAAACTCATATTCAAAATCAGAAACAGCTCTTAAACCTCTAATAATTGCATTAGCATTGTATTTTTTACATAAATCTATCGTCAAATTATTAAATGAAATGACTTTAATTTTATTTTTGTTCAATTTTAAATCTTTAAATAAAGAATTATTAATTAAATCGAGCCTTTCATCGATGGAAAAATAATAATTTTTATTTATATTATCTGTAGTTGCTACAATTACTCTATCAAAAATATTTAAAGATTTCTTAATTACATCTATATGTCCATAAGTTATAGGATCAAATGTTCCTGGATAAATAGCTGTTTTCATAATTTATTGAATATTATCTTCTATTTTAATGACAGATACAACTTTTTCATTGCCAGATAATTTTTTTATTCTAACACCTTGAGTATTTCTACCAGCTGTTCGGATTTCTTTGACTGCACATCTCATAATACTACCTTTGTCAGTAGATAAAATAATTTCGTCATCTTCCCCTACTATTAAAGAAGATGAAATATTTCCGTTCCTAGGTGAATTTATTATTCCAATTATTCCCTTACCACCTCTATTAGTAACTCTATAGTCAAGATACGAAGTTCTTTTTCCGTACCCATTTTCAGATACCGATAAAATGAATTTATCTATAGCATTTTTTATTTTTTTATCTTTATTAATTGTTTTAGAGTCAATCTTTGAATTTTCTATTATGGATAGAGAAATAACTTTGTCTTTATCTGCAAGTTGAACGCCTTTAATACCTTTTGAAGATCTTCCTTTAAATAACCTTAATTTTTTTGATTTAAACCTAATACATTTACCTAATTGAGTGCTCAATAATATATCTTCATCTTCTTTACAAATTTTTACACCAATAATTTTATCATCTTGATCAAGTTTCATTGCAATTTTACCACTATTATTAATATTCATGAAATCTTCTAATGTATTTTTCCTTACATTTCCTTTTGAGGTAGCAAATACGATCATTAGCTTTTTCCATTCAGACTCATCCTCGGGTAAAGGCATGATTGAACTTATTGAATGGTGGCTTTTTAAAGGTAAAATATTAAATATAGATTTACCCTTTGAAGCAGCAGTACCCTCCGGAATCTTATGCGCTTTAATTTTATACGCTAGACCTTGAGTAGAAAAAAAAAGCACTGGCGTATGTGTATTTGCAGTAAATATTTGAACAACGAAATCCTCTTCTCTTGTTGAGATGCCAGACTTACCTTTTCCGCCTCTTTTTTGAGCCTTTAACGCACTTAATGGACTTCTCTTTATATATCCTTGATTTGTTATACTGATTACAACAGATTCTTTTTGGATAGTTTCTTCAATATTGTAATTTAATACCGCATCAATAATTTTTGTTCTACGTGGCACGCTAAATTTATCTTTAATATTTTCTAATTCATTAATGATAAGTTTATTGAGTTCTTTCTTAGAGTTTATAATCTTATTGTATTCAATAATTAATTCGGCAAGTTTATTAATTTCACTTTCGATTTCATTAATTCCATAAGCAGTAAGTTTTTGAAGTCTTAATTCTAGAATTGCACTGACCTGTTCGTTAGAAAGCTGGTAACTTGTAATATTTTTTTTCTTATCAATTAATGCTATCAACTTAACACTTTTTTTAATTTTCCATTTTTTAGATAATAAATTCTTTTTTGCATTTTCTGTATCTTTTGAATTTTTTATTATCTTAATAATTTCATCTATATTTTCAACAGCGGTTGCTAATCCTATTAAAATATGTGCCCGTTCTTCAGCTTTTTTTAAATCAAATTTAACTCTTTTAATAACCGTATCTTCTCTAAATTTTAAAAATTCTGATATAAATTCTTTTAAATTTAAAATTTTTGGTTTTTTGTTTACAATTGCTAGAGTATTAAAACCAAAAGAACTTTCTATATTGGTTAATTTATACAATTGTCTTCGCACTGTTTCAGGTTCAACAGCTTTTCTGAGTTCTATAACTACTCTAATACCTTCTCTATTAGACTCATCTCTTAAATCTCTTATACCTTCAATTTTTTTATCTCTAACTAGTTGGGCAATTCTTTCAATCAATATAGATTTATTAACTTGGTACGGTATTGATTTAATAATCAATGTTTCTCTGCCATTTTTTTTTTGTTCTAAATCTATTTCCCCTCTTATTTTAAAGGACCCTCTTCCTTTGTTATATCCTTGTTTAATAATATCTTTACCTATAATTACTCCACCAGTTGGAAAATCCGGGCCAGGTATATGTTTCATTAATTGTGAAACAGTAATATCTTTGTTGTTAACATAAGCTACTGTTGCGTTAATAACTTCTCCTAAATTATGCGGTGGAATACTTGTTGCCATTCCAACTGCGATTCCACCTGCACCATTAACTAATATATTTGGATACTGTGATGGTAAAACTTCAGGCTCTTTTTCAGTCTCATCATAATTACTTCTATAATTAACTGTGTTTTTTTCTAAATCCTCAGTTAAAAATTGCGCAATTTTACCAAGCTTAGTTTCTGTATAACGCATTGCAGCAGCAGGATCACCGTCTATAGATCCAAAATTTCCCTGTCCTGTAATTAATGGTAAGCTCATAGAAAAATCTTGAACTAGTCTAACTAATGCATCATAAACAGATTGATCACCGTGAGGATGGTATTTACCAATTACATCTCCGACTATTCTTGCAGATTTTCTAAAAGGTTTGGACCAATCGTAGCCACCCTTATACATGGCAAAAATAATTCTTCTGTGTACAGGTTTTAATCCATCTCTAACGTCTGGCAGTGCCCTACTTACAATAACGCTCATAGCGTAAGATAAATAAGATGAACTCATTTCATCTTGAACAAAAATAGGCTTGTATGATTTATTGATCTCTACAGAGTTTTTTTCCATTGGACTTTAGAAAGGAATTTCATCATCTAAATCAGAATTTTCTTGATTTAAATTTTCATTTGGTAAAGAACTTTTGTTTTCAGAAACCAAATTCGAACTACTGCCAGCATTATTTCTACTGTCCAGCATGGTTAAACTTGAGTTATATCCTTGTAATACAATTTCTGTAGAATATTTATCTTGACCAGACGCTTCGTCTTTCCATTTTCTAGTGCTAAGTTGACCTTCTACATAAACGTTAGCTCCTTTTTTTACATACTGTTGAACTACATTTACAAGTCCTTCATTGAAAATAACTACTCTATGCCACTCGGTTTTTTCTTTTCGCTCTCCACTAGATTTATCTTTCCAGCTTTGGCTGGTAGCTAAGCTCAATCTAGCTACACTTTTTCCATTAACCATTTGTTTAATTTCTGGGTCTGCGCCTAAACGACCTATTAATTGTACTTTATTTAAACTTCCTGCCATAATAATTTCTATTTTAGATTAATTTTGTTATTTAAAATTGACTTGTTATATCACATTTAAATAATAAACATAAGATCATTGTTAATTAGAAGAAAAAAATATGTTGAAAAAAATCGTTGTAAAAGGGGCTAAAGAACACAATTTAAAAAATGTTTCTCTTGAAATACCAAAGGAGAAACTAGTAGTCATAACAGGTCTATCAGGCTCAGGAAAATCATCTTTAGCCTTTGATACAATTTATGCTGAAGGACAAAGAAGATATGTAGAAAGTCTCTCCTCATACGCAAGACAGTTTTTAGATAAAATGAAAAAGCCCAAAGTGGATTTAATTGAAGGGTTGAGCCCAGCTATTTCTATTGAACAAAAAAATACTTCTAAGAATCCTAGATCGACTGTTGCAACAGTAACAGAAATTTATGATTATATGCGTGTTCTATTTGCAAGAGTTGGGGTTCCCTACTCACCATTCACTGGTAAGCCAATTGTATCCCAACCAATAAGTGAAATGGTTGATAAAATTAAAAAACTACCCAAAGATAGTACTATTTATTTGCTTGCTCCAATCGTTAGAGGCAGAAAAGGAGAATACAAAAAAGAAATTTTAAATTACAAGAAAAGAGGTTTTACAAAAATTAAAGTTGATGGAAAATATTTAAATATTGATGAATTCCCTAACTTAAATAAAAAAGTTAAACATGAAATCTCAATTATAGTTGACAGAGTAATACTTAATTCTAGCCTTGGTAACCGATTAGCTGATAGTGTAGAAACTGCCGTAAATCTTTCAAATGGACTTTTAGTTGTAGAATACGAAAATGAAACTTTGCCAAAAAAATTTAGAACGAGAGAAACAATTACTTTTTCTTCAAAATTTTCATGTCCTGAAAGCGGTTTTACCATTGAAGAAATTGAACCCAGACTTTTTTCATTTAACTCACCTTACGGGGCATGTGAAGAATGTGAGGGAATAGGTCATAATTTGAATGTAGATCCAAATCTAGTTGTACCAGATCCTAAAAAAAATTTACAAGATGGAGCAATTGAACCTTGGGCCAAATCCACTTCTCTATATTATGCTCAAACACTAGCCTCAATAGCAAAACACTACAAAATCTCATTAGCTGATCCTTGGAAAAAAATATCTAAAAAAATTCAAGATGTGATTTTATATGGATCAGATGAAGAGGAAATTAAATTTTCATATGACGATGGGTATGAAGCTTATTCTACAAAAAAAACTTTCGAAGGAGTGGTAAATAATCTAGAAAGACGTTACTTGGAAACTGATAGTGAGTGGAAAAGAGAAGAAATTTCTCAATACCAAAGTGAGTCTGATTGTGAAAAATGCAAAGGTCTACGACTAAAAGAAGAAGCTTTATGTGTAAAGATTAACTCTTTAAATATTAGTGAAATAACAAAAAAATCAATTGATGACGCTCAAAAATGGTTTAATAATTTGGAAAAAATATTTACTGAGCGAGAAAATAAAATTGCACAACATATTTTAAAAGAAATTAATGAAAGATTAAACTTTCTTTTAAATGTCGGATTAAATTACCTCACCCTCTCCAGAGAATCAGGTACGTTATCAGGAGGTGAAGCGCAAAGAATTAGGTTGGCTTCCCAAATAGGATCAGGCTTAACTGGAGTTTTATATGTTTTAGACGAACCTTCTATTGGTTTACATCAAAGAGATAATAAAAAATTGATCAAAGCATTAAAAAAATTAAGAGACTTGGGTAATACTGTAATAGTAGTTGAACACGATATTGAAACTATGGAAAATTCAGATCATATCATTGATATAGGACCAGAAGCAGGTTTGAATGGAGGAGAAATTATCGCAGAAGGAAATGTAAAAGAAATTATTAAAAATGAAAAAAGTATAACAGGAAATTATTTATCTGGAAAAAAATTTATACCTGTTCCAAGAAAACGTAGAATTGCAAAAAATGGAAGGTTTATAGAAATTAGTGGAGCTACAGGAAATAATTTAAAAAAAGTAAATTTAAAAATACCGGTAGGTACTTTTACATGTGTGACAGGTGTATCTGGTAGTGGTAAATCTACTTTAATTTTACATACTCTTTATAATGCATTTAACTTAATGTTAAATAAAAACAAAAGTAGAAAAGTTCCAAAAGCGTTCACAGGATTTAAAGGAACAGAATTAATTGACAAAATTATTGACATAGATCAATCACCTATTGGTAGAACACCTAGATCAAACCCAGCCACCTACACAGGTGCTTTTGGACCAATCAGAGAATGGTTTGCAGCCCTGCCTGAGTCGAAAGCAAGAGGTTATAAAGTTGGTCGTTATTCTTTTAACGTAAAAGGAGGAAGGTGTGAAACTTGTGAAGGTGATGGAGTTATTACATATGAAATGCATTTTCTTCCAGATGTATTTATCCCATGCGATACATGTAAAGGTGCTAGATATAACAGAGAAACACTAGAAATAAGATTTAAAAACAAAAATATTGCAGATGTTCTTGATATGACAGTGGATCAAGGGTGTGAGTTTTTTGAAAATATTCAAACTATTAGATCAAAATTAATTACTCTAAAACACGTTGGTCTGGGATATATGAAAATAGGTCAGCAAGCGACAACACTATCTGGTGGTGAAGCGCAAAGAATTAAATTAGCTAAAGAATTATCTAAAAGACCTACTGGCAGAACTTTATATATTTTAGACGAACCAACTACCGGTTTACATTCACATGATATTAAAAAATTATTAGAAATTCTTCAAGCTTTTGCAAATACAGGAAATACGGTTGTTGTCATTGAACACAATTTAGATGTTATTAAAACAGCTGATCATATTATTGATATGGGTCCCGAGGGAGGTGTGAATGGTGGTGAAATCATTGCTGAAGGAACTCCGGAAAAAGTATCTCAAGTTGTAAAAAGTTATACAGGAAATTTTATTAAAGAGCTTTTGGGGCCGACTTCTATGAAAAAGACTGCCTAAATCCAAAATATATGTTATAAAAATATATGGCTTCGATTCTACAATCTTTATCAAGAACAGTTCATTATTCATTAGCTTTAGCAATTTTGTTATTTTTAGGGTTACACTTCTCTGGAGATGGTTTTGCTTTTGATAGAACTTTTTGGAGTTGGTTAGCAAGATACGTCCATGTAATCGTTGCTATAATGTGGATTGGGTTATTGTGGTATTTTAATTTTGTTCAAATACCAAACATGCCAAAAATTCCAGATGAACAAAAACCTGCTATTGGTAAAGTTATTGCACCTGCTGCACTTTTTTACTTTAGATGGGCTGCTGCATTTACTGTTTTATCAGGATTTATTCTTGCATGGTTAAATGGCTATTTACATCAAGCAATGACACTAGGTCTTGATGGTTCTTATGGTAAAAATACCGCTATTGGAATTGGAATGTGGTTAGGCTTAATAATGGCTTACAACGTTTGGTTTGTTATATGGCCAAATCAAAAAAGAGCTCTTGGTATGATTGATTGTTCTCCTGAAATAAAAGCAGCATCAGCCAGAACTGCAATGTTATTTTCAAGAACTAACACTTTATTGTCACTACCAATGTTGCTTACAATGGTTGCAGCACAAAACCTTTATTAATTAAGGAACTATTTTTTCCTCTTCTTTTTCAAGTGTTTTATAGGTAACTTTAAAAAATTTTAACATTGGTGATGCTACAAATATTGAAGAATAAGTTCCTATTACAACACCTAAAATCATAGCAAAAGAAAAACCTCTTAAAATTTCACCACCCAAAATAAATATTGATAAAAGAGCAAGTAAAGTAGTTGCAGATGTAATAATTGTTCTTGCCAATGTATCGTTAATAGATAAATCTGCAATTTCACTTATGTTTAATCTATTATACTTATTTAAATTTTCTCTTATACGATCATAAATTACTACTGTATCATTCATTGAATAACCTACAATTGTCAATGCAGCTGCAATTATTGAAAGATTAATTTCTAAAGATAAAACAGAAAAAACACCTAGGGTAATTACAACATCGTGAAATAAAGCAATAATAGAACCAATACTAAACTGCCATTCAAATCTAATCCAAATATAGAAAAGCATAGCGGCCAAAGAGAGGGAGATGGCAATAATTCCAGATTGTAATAATTCAGAACTTACTTTAGGCCCTACATTTTCTACTCTTCTAAAATTTACTTCAGCAGTTAAATTATCTGATAAATTTTTTTTAATTTTTGGAATTATCTTGTTATTATCATCTTCTTTTTGTTCAACTTTAATTAGATAATCACCTTCTTGACCAAATTTTTTAACATTTACGTCACCTAGGTCCATATTATTTAGCAAAGTTCTAATTGTAGATGCATCCGTATTGTCGGATCTAAGTTCAATCAAGGTACCACCCTTAAAATCAATTCCATAATTTAACCCTTTAAAAAATATAAATAAAATACTTAAAATAAACAGTAATAATGATAAAGAATTAGCTATTTTAAATTTTGATGAAAAATTAAATTTATTATTCATTATATTTTAATTTCTTTATTTTTTGAATTTAAGACAATTATAGAAGTTAGGTGTCGAGCCAAGAAATAAGCAGTGAACAGGGTTGTTATAATTCCTATACCTAGAGTTATAGCGAACCCTTTAACTGGTCCAGACCCAAATGCAAATAATATAATAGCTGCAATTAATGTAGTTATATTAGCATCTAGGACAGTAATTTTAGCTTTAGTATAACCAGTATCAAAAGCATGAATAATGGATTTTTCTGTTTTCAACTCTTCTTTAATTCTCTCAAAAATTAAAACATTTGCATCAACAGCCATACCAACAGTCAAAATAATTCCAGCTATGCCAGGCAAAGTTAAAGTAGACTCAAGAATTGTTAATATTCCGATTAACATTAATAAATTTGCAATTAGTGCGGTATTAGCAATTAAACCAAAAATTTTATATTTATAAAGCATGAATAAAATTACCAATATGAAACCGACAATTAAAGATATTGTTCCAGATTTAATTGAGTCTTCTCCTAAGTCAGGACCAACAGTTCTTTCTTCAACTATGATTAAGGGTGTGGGTAATGCCCCAGATCTCAAAAGCAAAGCAAGATCTGTAACTTCTTGAAAGGAAAAATTACCAGAAATCATACCACTACCAGAATTAATCGGTTCATTAATTGAAGGTGCACTAACAATTTTTCCATCTAAAACTATTGCTAATCTTTTTCCAACATTATCTGTTGTAGCTCTTCCAAATTTTTGAGCCCCAAGTCTATCGAGTGTAAATGATACTGTTGGCTGGTTATTTTGGTTATTAATATTCGGTTGTGCATCAATTAAATTTTCACCACTCATAATAATTCTTTTACTTACATTTAATTTTTCACCATTTTCTGAAATTAACTCATCAGTACCAAATTCATTATTTTCACTCACTAATCTGAAATTTAATTGTGCAGTTTTACCTAAAAGTTCTTTTATTCTTTCTGGATCTTTAAGACCTGGTAATTCTATTAAAATTCTTTTTTCCCCACGCTGAAGAATAGTTGGTTCTTTAGTGCCTACATCATCTATTCTTCTCCTAACTATTTCAATCGATTGTTTAAGGGCAGCATTATTGATCGTAAGTAAACCAAATTTAGAAAATAAAATCTCTATCTCTTTATTAGATTTTTTTTTATATGTTAATTCGTAAGACCTATAATTATCAATATACGGATTTACTAAATTTTCTTTTCTTGAATAAAAATACGTATCAAATTTTTCAATATCATCAATTAAAACAGTTAAAGACTGATTATTGATCTTAAAATTAGAGAAATTAATATTATTTTTTTTAAGTAATTTTTTAATAGGTATTATTTTATCTTGTATTTTTTCTTGCACCAATGTGTCAGAATTAATTTCGAGCAGAAGATAAGAGCCACCTTGAAGATCTAGACCCAAATTTATCTTTTTATCGATTAAAAGGTTTTCGTTATTTTGAAAATTTAAAGATGAAAAAAAAGCAATAAAAAAAAATATAAAATAGATTATAAGAGTATTTATTTTAGAAAAATTTAACACGAAAAAGAATTATTTTTTTACTTCTTCTTTTTTAAGTAAGCTAGTTATAGTTGATCTAATAATTTCTACTTTAGTATTTTCTCCAATTAAAACTTCTATACGATCATCTTCCATTACACGCTCAACTTTTCCAATAATACCACCTGATGTAATAACCTCATCACCTCTTTTTAGAGACTCAACCATAAATTTATGGTCTTTAACTCTTTTCTGTTGAGGCCTTATAAGAAAAAAATAAAAAATAATAAAGATTAATATTAAAGGTATAAATTGTGATATTCCTTGTCCACTCATGCAAACACAAATATAGGAAAAGAGTTACAGAAACAAGTAAATTTTAATTATATTTTATCTAAATTATTCATGTATTTTTTTAATACATTGGGAATATTTACAGAACCATCTTCGTTTTGATTGTTTTCTAGTAAAGCAATCATAAGTCTCCCAACAGCTAGTCCAGATCCATTCAAAGTACCCACAAATTCATTACCATTATCTGTTTTATATTTAGTAGACATTCTTCTAGCTTGAAATGAGCCGCATGAAGAACAGCTAGAGATTTCTCTATATTTTTTTTCTGAAGGTATCCATGCTTCAATATCATATGTTTTTTCAGCACTAAAACCCATGTCACCAGATGAAAGTAAGATTACTTGATAGGGAATTTGAAGTTTTTCTAAGATACTTTCAGCACAACTAAGCATACGATCAAGTTCTTTAATACAGTTATTATGTTCTACAATACTGACAAGTTCGACTTTATAAAATTGATGCTGTCTAATCATCCCTTTAGTATCTTTCCCGTAACTTCCAGCTTCTTTTCTAAAACATGGGGTTGAAGCAACAAATCTTTGTGGTAAATTATTTTTATTAATAGTAGATTTTCTAACTAAATTAGTCAAAACGACTTCGGCAGTTGGTATTAAAAATTTTCTCTGATCAGAATTATCAAATTTTATCTCAAATTGGTCTTCCTCAAACTTAGGCAGCTGTCCTGTTCCAAACATAACATCTTCATTTACTATTAGAGGTGGTGAAATTTCAATATATTTAAATTCACCTACATGAATATCTAGCATGAAATTTATTAACGCTCTTTCAAGAAGAGCAAATTTATCTTTTAAAACTACAAATCTAGAACCGGATAGTTTAATTGATGTATCAAAGTCAATACTATTTTGAATAGAACCTATTTCAATGTGAGATTTTACCTTAAAAGAAAAATCTTTTACTGTGCCAAATTTTTTAATTAGTTTATTTGATTTTTCATCTTTACCTACAGGAACATCGTTAAGAGCTACATTAGGGAGTGAAAAAAGAATTTGATTTAAATTTTTTTGACTTTCATTTTGTTGTTTCGTTAGAGAAGATATTTCTTCTGATATATCTTTAGATTTTTCGAAATTTGACTTGTCTTTTAACTTCGATAAGGATTTTTTTTCTTGTTCAAGTGTTTCTTTTTTAAGAATTAAATTTCTATTAATTTCATCTAGTTTATTAAATTTTGTAATATCAAATTCTAAATTTCTATCATTAAATTTTTTTTTATAATTATCTAAATTTTTTCTCAAATCTTTAATATTATGCATTTTCTATATTTTCTTATGTTTTTTTTCTGTAAACCTTACAGTTATTATAGACAACTCGTAAAGTAATAACAAAGGTATTGCTAATCCAACTTGAGTAATTGGGTCTGGAGGTGTTAAAATTGCAGCTACAGTAAAAATCATTACTATTACATATCTTCTTGTTTTTTTTAAATAAGTTGAATTTACAACGCCAATCCTTGCTAGTAAATTTAATAAAATTGGTAACTGAAAACTAATTCCAAATGCAAAAATTAATCTCATTATCAAAGAAAGATATTCGTTAACCTTGGCTTCAAGTTGTATGGGTAAACTTGAATTTGATCCCATTGTTTCAAATGATAAAAAAAATTTTATAGCTAAAGGCATAACTAGATAATAAACCAATAAACCACCTAATAAAAAAAGTATAGGGGTGAATATTAAATAAGGTAAAAGTGCTTTCTTCTCATTTTTATATAAACCGGGGGCTATAAATTTATAAATCTGAATTAATAAAACTGGACTGCCTAAAAAAATTGCAGCAAAAAATGCGACCTTTAAATATGTAATAAAAGTTTCATGTAATGCAGTAAAAATTAATCTTCTAGATATTGAGTCGCCTTTTACAGCTTTGGCATACGGATCTACTAAAAATGAATAAATTTGCTCTGCAAAAGTATATGAAATAACAAATATGATTAAAATAAATACAATAGTTTTAATCAGTCTAGAACGAAGTTCAGTAAAGTGACTGGTGAATGAATTATTATCACTCATCTTCTTTTTCTTTTATATTTTTTTTTGAGGTAGATTGATTAATTATATCTTCTTCAACATCAATATCTTTGGTTACAGAAGAAATTTCTCTCTGAAAGCTACTAATAGTGTTTTTTAATTTACCAAAATATGAACCAATTTTTTTTAATGCTACAGGAAATTCTTTTGGTCCTAGTACTAAAATTGCAATTATTACTATCGCTAATATCTCTAACCATCCAATTTGAGGCATATTAGATTATTTATTTTCAGAATTGGAATTATCTGAGTTATTATTGGAGCTATCATTTCCAGAATTATCATCGGATAAACCCTTTTTAAAACTCTTTATACCTTTTGCAAGATCACCCATAATACTTGAAATTTTTCCTTTACCAAAAAGTATTACAATTAATATTGCTATAATGATTATACCTGTCCAACCTATGTTTCCCATTAATTAGCTTATACATGATAAATCAAATTAAATATATATCTTATTTCTCTTCTTCTGGAGCTTTTTTAATAGCCTCATCTATATCTTTATAGATATTATTTTGTTTTTCACCAATAGATTGCTCTTTAAAAAATTTACCTGTACCAAAAATTGATTTATCAATAACCGAAGTGTCAATTAGACCGGCTGATCCTAATTCATCGATGGTTGGTAAATCAGATAATTTCTGAACATTAAAATGATTTAAAAAATTTTCAGTAGTAGCATACTGGATTGGTTTACCAATAATATCTTTTCTACCAGCAGGTTTAACCCAATCCAATTTAAATAAAATCTCTAAAGTATTGGAAGCAAACGCAACACCTCTAATTTCTTCTATTTCAGATCTTGTTACAGGTTGGTGATAAACAATTATTGCTAATGTTTCTATAGTAGATTTTGATAATTTTTTTTGTGTAGATTTTTGAAATGACATTAGTTTAGATAAGTCCTCGGCGGTTCTAAAAGACCACTTGTTTTTTATACAAATTAAATTAATGCCTCGACTTTTGTAAGTCTTTCTAATTTTTTCTAAATTTTTTTTTATATTAGAGTTCGTTTGAAGTCTTTTTTCAATTGTTTCAATATCAAGAGGTTCAGAAGCTGCAAAAAGAATAGCCTCAATCTGTCTCTCTAATTTAGATGGAGCAGAAGGGAAATTTATTACATTTTCTTTTTTTTTTGGCATGTCAATATTTTTTAATCATTAGTTTATCAAATATTTTATTTTGTGATATTTTAACTATACCCTCTTTAGTTAACTCAAGACTGGCAGCAAATATTCCTGCCATACCTGTTTTTTTCATTTCTTTTTTTTTATAAAATTCAGGAATTAATTCACTTACATTTTTCCAATCAATGATTTGATTTAAATTATTTTTAATTTGTTTAATAGCTTCCTCAGTAGTGTAAACTGGAAGTTTTGGTATACTAATATTTTGAAATGTTTTTTGCATTTGAAGATTAGAATATGTTTTTAATAATTCATAAAGAGTTATATCGTATTTAGGTTTATTTATAGATCTAATACCACCTCGCATACCTCTAGAAAAAATATGCACACCAAGTCTTTTTTTTTGTAACATTTGATCTGATAAAATTCGAATTAATTCAAGTTTTTTTAATTGTAATTTCAATTTTTCGGCAACTTCTAAAGCTTTGAAATCATCTTCATCATCTTCTGGTAATAATAATTTTGATTTCAAATACGCAAGCCAAGTAGCCATTAATAAAAACTCAGAGGCTGTTTCTAAATTTAATTCTTTCTTATTTTTAATATATTCTAAAAATTGATCAGCTAATTGTGTTATTGAAATATCAGCTAAATCTACTTTTTGATTTTTTGCTAAATCCAATAAGACTTCTAATGGCCCACTATAGTTAGGTATATTAATAGATATTTGATTGGACTTAATTGATTCCATTACGGATTTTACCTTAAAATTTTATAAATTTCTGAAGTTTTTTGTGCTGTAAATTCATCAATATAAGGAACTGATTTAATCAATTTAAAGTTGTCATTTACATTTCCAGCACAATATAAAACTAAATTGCAACCTGCATTTAAAGATTTTTTAGCATTAGTAATTAGATCGTATTTTAAAGCTTTCATAGATATATCGTCGGACATTAAGATCCCTTTATATCCAATTTTTTTTCTTATTATTTTTTTTATAATTTTTTTTGAAAAAGTCGCAACATTTTTAGAGTCTATTTTTTTATAAAGAATATGTGCTGTCATTGCTAATTTTGCAGAATTGTACTTAAATGGGAAAAAATCAATATTATCTAGTTCTTTATAGCTTAAATTAACTTTTGGCATTTTAAAATGACTATCCGAAACAGCACAACCATGACCAGGAATATGTTTAACAACACAGATAATTTTATTTGATTGACATTGGTTGACAGTAATTTTTCCAAATTTTTTTACAATTTCTTTTTTACTTGAAAAACTTCGATTACCTATAACTTTACTAGTTCCTTTCCTTAAAACATCAAGAACCGGTATAGTATTAATGTTTATTCCAATATTGCGAAGATTTTTACACAATACAGTTAAATAATTTTTGTATAATTGAATGCTCATCTTTTTATTTGATAAATATAATTTTCCAAAAAAATTTGCATCAATATTATGGTTAATTATTTTGCTCAGTCTGGTTACAGTTGAGCCTTCTTCATCAATTAGAATTGGAAATTTATTATCTTTTGTTATTTTTTTAATGTTTTTAATAAGAAGTCTTACCTGAGGAAGGGATTTGATGTTTCTTTTAAACAAAATTAAACCCCATGGACTCTCTTTAGTGAATAATAATTTTTCTTTATTTGTTAATTTAAAACCTTTAATGCTAATAATTATAGCTTTTTTTTTCATTTTGATTTTAATAAATTCCAAAAACTTCTAGTTTTTTTATTGTGCGTATCTTCATTAATAGAATTGTTGAACTCAATTATGTTGTCTGTATCATTTGATAGAACCGGTAAATCAGTAATTTTATTATTTATAATCTGGTTTATATTTTTACGATTATAGTATTTTTCTTTTAAATTTTTAT
>Ga0209251_1001162_pt1 | contig 21086 bp, 23 predicted proteins | sample SaaInlV_100m_DNA_6_FD_184665 | JGI IMG/M metagenome (GOLD analysis project Ga0209251, IMG submission 184665) | Marine microbial communities from expanding oxygen minimum zones in the Saanich Inlet - Saanich Inlet SI073_LV_10m_DNA (SPAdes) (version 2) | ecosystem: Environmental > Aquatic > Marine... | reverse complement strand
GAAGAAAGATTGAAGATCGGGCTCCCAATATTATTCTAAATTCATTGGGATCATTTGTCAAAACTTTATTCCAAATCTCAACACGTTCATTTTGATTGAATTTGGAATGGTAAACTCCAATTTTTTCACCAAAATAAGCAGAAAGTCTTTGAATCAATTGTGTGGTAAGTGCAATTTCGGGAAGTAAAAATAATATTTGATGTCCTTGGTCAAGGTGATCCTGTATGATTTGAACATAGATTTCAGTCTTTCCAGATCCAGTTACACCATGTAAAAGAGTAACATTATTTGATTCCATCGATTCATTGAGCTCAGTTAAGGCTTTGGTTTGCGGATTGCTGAGGGCTTTGAATGAATTACTTTGTTTTTTTTCATTATTGATTCTATCTATCTGATATCTTTCAGCTTCAATAACACCTTTTTTTTCAAGTGTAATGAGCGCTGAAGAACTCACTTCTTTACTGACTAGGTAAGGCTTTTGAATTGGAAGATATTCTTCGTTTTCTAATTTATGCTTCAAAAAAGCCATAATCGCATCGACTTGTTTTGTATTTCTCTTATTCAATTCAAGTTCTTCGATCAAGACATTGAGATTGTGCTCAATTTGAAATTGCGGAACCAATTTATAACAAAGAACAGTTTTTGGGCTGTACCTTCTTTTGATTTCTTCTCTTGAAATTAAAACCCGTTTTTCAATTAATTTTTTAATAATGGGCTGAATTGTTTTTAAGTTCAGTAAATCAGATATTTCTTTTAAATCACAAACCTCTTTGTGCTCTAAGTAATCAATAATTTCTGATTCTCTTTCATCTAATTGTGAATGTTTTTCATTAAAATCAGGATGTATTTCGAACTTGGTTTCGCTTGCAAGTTTGAGGTGAGAAGGCAATGCCGCATTCATTACATCACCTATAGGTGACATATAATATCTTGAAATCCAATGCCAAAATTGAAGCTGTTTATCGGTTACGATAGGTGTCTGGTCCAATACTGCCTCGATGTACTTGGATTGATAGGTAAGTGGAATGGTTTGATGAATATTAAGAACGATAGCCGTTTGCATTTTACTTTTTCCAAAAGGAACTATAACTCGGCAACCCACTTGAATATCATTATTTAATTCAAATGGAATTCTATAAGTAAATGACCTGTGAATGGGCACGGGTAAAATTACATCAGCAAAAAGAGTCAGCCGATCATTCATTTTGTATTATAGGTGTCTAATTGTCCTTGCTCTAATCACAAGCAAAAGACTCATTATTTGCATTGTCCGCAGGATGGTCAGAACAAAACTGTAAAAATCCAGTAACGGGTCCTTGACAAAGTTCAATGGTACTGTTTTTGTCTAAAGATCGAATAAAAGCTTGTTGGGGTGATACATAAAACGGCCTAAATGTCTTTATCGTTTGAACTGAAGAGAATATGCCAATTGCTCTGTATCCATCTGTTACTGATAAATTTGTATAGGTAGGTTTGCTTTGAGCGAGCGAACTTGAAGGGGTATTTACAACGATGTAATTGTAAAGTTCCTCGGACCCGCCTGTAATTTGAACTTCAAAACCTCTAAGAACCCTTTTTTCAATAGCTTCGTTGGGCACGACATCCGCCAAAACACGATTGTAAAAAGTGAGGCCATTTGCTCCAAAAGATTTTGAGGAGTTTGGAAGTACATCCGATTCTCCTACGATCCAATCGAATGCTTTTGTTACATAATCACCTCCGATATATTCACTGTATTGGACTTGGATTTTTGCATTGACAATTCTTGCATTTCCTGTATTAGAGGCAACAACTGATGTAGATTTATATTCCCCGGGGTTACCAGCAAATTTAAATCTAAAATTTTGTGATGAGGCAGTAGTGGTCAAGTTTTTCACTAATTCTGTTTGAGCACTTACATCAAATTCCCCATTCAAAGTAGCTTTAAATCTATACTCAGCATTTGGATTTAATGAGCTCATCAAAGGGTTGGGTGAGGTTTGAATAGTTCCAAATATTCCAGTCGAAGATATAGTGGGAAGTGTTTTGAAATAATATACTTTCTGTGTTGGGGCATAAAAAACACCGTTTGTATCTTTATTGTCAATGGTCGTGTCTCTTAGTTCCCATGTTCTGGTAACCTCTCCGTTTTCGATTTCCTCAATGGTTGCTTCTACCGTATTGAAATAACTTGAATCTGGTATTTGTGCTATTTCTAATGCGTTTCCTGGCCCAATAAAGGCTCTTGTGATTTTGATATAATGAAGAGAGTCCGAATGATCAAGTAAACCATAAACAATGACAGTTTCTCTAAAATCGCCAATTAAATCAATCTTTTCATTACAGCTCCAAAGAGAACAAACAGTCAAAAAAAACAGAATTAATTTTTTCATAGTGGGTTAAAGAATTTCTAAAAGTTCAACTTCAAATATAAGAAGACTATATGGTTTTATACCACTTCTGGGGTCAGGATTTGCACCATAGGCAAGCTCTTGTGGGATGTAAAAAATAAATTTCGATCCTGGGCGCATCAGCTGAATACCCTCAGTCCATCCTGGAATTACTTGGTTTAGCCCAAATTCGGAAGGTTTACCTCGTTTATATGAGCTATCAAATTCTTCACCAGACAACATAGAGCCCTTGTAATTCACCTTAACTCGAGAGGCAGCTGTAGGGTAAGAACCTTTTCCGTTTCTTAAAACTTTGTATTGAATACCTGATTTGGTTTCCAAAACCCCTTTTTTGTTCCTGTTTTTTTTCAAGAACTCCTCACCTTCCTTTTGACCTCTTTGAACGATTTCACGGTTTTTAAGTTCTAACTTTTGATTTAGTTCATTAAAAATACGCTCCTCATTTTCAGGGTTGTTTTTAAAAATGTTCTTTAGGTTCAACCCATCATAGAATCCCAAACCAAGTGTAGCATCACTGAAAAGATCTAAAGCTTCAAACTTCACCATGTTTTTGGTGAACTCATCTTTGGTTAAACGACCTACACTGATCCCGCAAGCATCTGCAAACACTTTGTTCTTTCTTGTGCTTTCAGAGGCCATATAAGCTTCAATGTCAGAAAAACATGCATTCACATCATACGTGCCTATTTCATCGGAAAAACCTTTGTAAATCAAATCTCTATCCAATTCAGAAAAATCGGGTTGTACATGAAATTGTTGAGAAATCTTAATTCCCAACACATAAGACAAACTGTCCTTTTTAGTTAGAATTTCAGTGTTACTCAATTCGTATTTTATATCTAATCCTTCAAGAGTCTCATTTCCAATGGGAATGTCATTCTTTTCTGATTTTTGAGTTTTTGACTTCTGATCATTCTCGCATGAGAATAAAAAAACAAGAGCGAAAAAATAGGAGAATTTCATTATTGGATTGATAATAATTCTACATCAAAAATTAAAGTGCTAAATGGTTGAATGGGTCCACCTGGGTGTGGGGTAGCGCCATAAGCAAGCTCTTGCGGAATGTGTAATCTGTATTTTGACCCTACATTCATCAATTGAAGAGCTTCGGTCCAACCCGGAATTACTTGATGCACACCAAAACTGGCAGGAGAACCTCTTTCTACAGAGCTATCAAATACAGTTCCATCAATTAGAGTCCCATGATAGTGAACTGTTACGTTGTCTGAACTCTTAGGTGATTCACCCTCTGCTGCTGTAAGTATTTCAAACTGAAGACCAGATTCAGTTGTTTGTATTTCACTTCTTTTTTTATTCTCATTTAGATAGTCAATTCCTTGCTGCTTATTTTCTCCATATGCCGCAGTATTTGCTTCATCCACGTATGATTTAATCAATTCGTTGGCCTCATTAGGATTAATCTTAAGCTCATGTCCTTCAAAGACATCCTCAATTCCATTTTTAAGTAAATTTAAATCCAGTTTATCTAGTTGTTGACTTTTTAAACTGTCTGCAATACTCATTCCTATGGCATAGCTCACTTTTTCTTTTAAATCCTTCATTTTTTTATTTTAGGGGACGAAGATAAACAAAATCTCCTCGGGATGTTCAAATAATTGCACCCTTATATTTGAAACTTGCTTGCAATGTTTTACGTACACCATAGCTATGAAGAAAGACTTTCAATTTTCTTACGAGCTTTTATCGGATTGGAAAGATTTATCAATTGAAGACCAGATTCTTGTTGATAAGGCATATGATGCTTTAGAAACAGCTTATGCACCATACAGTGAATTTAAAGTGGGAGCCTCTGTTCGTTTGGATAATGATGCGATTATAACAGGAAGCAATCAAGAAAATGCTGCTTATCCTTCTGGTTTGTGTGCAGAGCGGGTTGCCCTATTTCATATTGGATCAAACTATCCAAAACAAAGTATTAAAACCATATGTGTAGTTGCCAAAGGTGATTTATTGCCATTGGATAAACTCCTTTCGCCTTGTGGTGGTTGTCGTCAGGTCATGCTAGAATCAGAAAACCGTCAACAAAACAAAATCAAAGTAATCATTGTGAATCAGGATAATAGAACTATGGTGATCCCATCAGTGATTGATTTATTGCCATTTGGATTTGGTTCCTAAGACTAAAGTATCATTTCATTAGGTTTTGGTTTCTTCGGTGAGTATATTTATGCCCACAAAAATGAGTTATGATAAGTTGGTTTACAGTAAAATTAAAATATACAAAGCAGTTAGATAATGGAACCCTGAAAAGAGTTACCGAACCATATCTTGTAGCAGCAATGACCTTCACGGATGCGGAAGCGCGTATTTATGAAGAAATGGGTAATGCCATTCGCGGTGAATTCACCGTTTCAGGAATTTCAAGAACAGAAGTACATGATATCTTTTCAATTGATGGATCGAATGTTTGGTTCAAATGTAAGGTGTCATATGAAAGTGCTGATGATGAAGGAGGAAAGGCTAAAAAAATAAATCAATATTTCTTAACAGAAGGTACAAATGTCAAAGATGCCTGCGAAAATTTAATTGAAAATCTTTCTGATTTGATGGTTGATTATAAAATTAGTTCAGTTGCAGAATCTCCCATTATTGAAATATTTCCGCCAAACCAAGCCGCTGACGTACCAGTCGAGTCTAAGAAAGCTGAAGCAACAATGGTTCCGAGTGCAGACTTTGACAGCGAGGTTGCTGATGAATACAATAAAAATGAGTGATCATATTAAACGTTTGAAAGATGACCACAAAGACTTTAATGTTGATTCTTTGGGGTTAGATTTTAATTCTGATCCATATTTGGGTTTTCAAAAATGGTTCGATGAAGCTTGTGATAAAAAAGAATCAGAACCCAATGCATTTTGTCTGTCTACAGTTGACTTAGAATCTCAACAGCCAACTAGTCGGATACTTTATCTAAAAGATTTGCGTAATGATGAGTTGGTGTTTTACACGAATTACAACAGCGATAAAGCTGTTCAATTGAACACAAATAGCAAGGCAAGCATGTTGTTTTTTTGGCCAGGATTACAAAGACAAATAAGGATAAACGGATCGGTAAGTAAAGTTTCCGCTGAGGAAAGTGATAATTATTTTACTTCTCGTCCCAGATCAAGTCAAATTGGCGCATGGGCTTCGAATCAATCTCAAAGGTTACAGTCTACCCAAGATTTAGAAAAACGAGTGAAGGAGCTTGAGTCAAGATTTCCAAATGAAGTTCCCAGACCAGATTTCTGGGGAGGTTATGCATTAAAACCCATTTATTTTGAGTTTTGGCAGGGTAGACCTTCAAGATTACATGACCGTCTCTGCTTTGAATTCTTGAATGATAATTGGTCTTCATTTCGTAAAAACCCTTAATTATGAATGAACCCACCTGTTATGAGTTTCCTAGTGGTTTGCGTTTGGTACACCATAATAAAACAAGTGATGTTGGACATTTAGGTTTTTTTTTTCGAGCCGGATCTCGATATGAGAATAATAAAAAAGTTGGCTTGGCTCACTTTCTCGAGCATTGTGTATTTAAAGGAACACAAAAAAGAAATGCCATTCAAACCATTTCAAGGATAGATGAAGTAGGGGGAGAGTTAAATGCATATACCGCAAAAGAAGAGTTATGTCTCCATGCTTCTTTTCCGAAAGAACATACTTTTCGCGCTATTGAGTTGTTATCTGATATTGCGACAAATCCCACTTTTCCTGAGAATGAATTGGTAAAAGAAAAAGAAATTATATTGGATGAGATCAATTCTTATTTGGACAGTCCCTATGATAAGATTTTTGATGATTTTGAAGAAGAGTTATTTAAAGGTCATGCACTTGGCAATAATATTTTAGGGAAAAAAGAAGGCCTAAATAATTTCACAAAAGCAGATCTAGAGTCATTTGTTCAATCCTATTTCACCAAGGACAATTTGGTGATTTCTTTTGTGGGTGATGTTCCATTTAACAAAGTTGTTAAAAGTCTAGAAAAGTATTTGGATAAAATGCCCAATAAAAGAGTCCATGATTCCTCTGAAAAATTCACCAATTATAAGCCGTTTAATGTCACTCGGAAAGAAGCTAATTATCAGGCGCATGCCATTATTGGGGGTATGGCACCTAGCTATAAAGACGAAGAACGTATCTCGATGACACTTTTAATGAATATTTTGGGTGGACCTGCATTAAATTCTTCATTGAATATTTTACTACGAGAAAAACATGTTTTGGCATATGGGGTAGAGGCAAATTATGTTCCGTATGCTGATATCGGTTTTTGGCAGGTTTATGTTGGGTCAGAATCAAAAAACCTTAGAAAGGCTATTGCTTTAATTAAAAAAGAGCTTCAAAAAATGCAAAAAACGACCATTTCAAATGCCAAACTTAAAAAAGCAAAACAGCAGATTAAAGGTCAAATGGCATTGAGTATGGATAGTAACTCAGGCTTGATGCATGGTTTTGGTAAGAGTTTTTTGGCATTTGGTCAAATTGATACCATTCAACAAATCCACAACAGCATAGACGGTATAAGTGCTGAACAATTGAAGTCCCTTGCAGAGAAGTATATGGATCCCTCTCAAGTTTCAATATTGGAGTTCGACATCAAATAGGGGTGTCTCTTGCACCGAAGATGCTACTCCCAACCCTGATTAATGTACTGCCTTCTTCTATAGCTATTTCGTAGTCTCCACTCATACCCATAGAAATAACCTTGAAGTCATCGGAGTCTTTAAAAAATGACATTTTGAGGTCATTGTAAATACTTTTCAATGTCCTGAATTCATTTCTGACTTGTTCAGTATTATCTGTAAATGTCGCCATTCCCATTACACCGGATATACAGATGTTACTAAAGCCAAGGTAAGCTTCATCTATAAGCAATTGCTGAGCTTCCAGCAGGTTTAGGCCAAATTTGGAAGTTTCCTCCGCAATATGAAATTGTAATAGAACATTTATGATTCGATTATTTTTTTGCCCTTGCTTATCAATCTCCTTGAGTAATTTGAGGCTTTCAACTCCATGAATCAAATGCACAAACCCTGCTATATATTTCACCTTGTTTCGTTGAAGGTGACCAATAAAATGCCAATTAATATCTTTTGGTAGAGATTCATGCTTAGATACCAACTCTTGAACCTTATTTTCACCGAGATGCCTTTGCCCATGGTCATAAGCTTGCATCAATAACTCATTCGGTTTTGTTTTTGAAACGGCTACGAGCTGAATGTTAGATGGTATTTTTTTTGAGAGCAAAGAAAGGTTTTCAGCAATCATTCTTTTAGGTTATAAATGGTTAATCCGCTTCTCAATTTCGGTTCAATCCATGTTGATTTTGGTGGCATGTTTAAACCGTGGTCTGCGACCAATTTGATTTGATCAATAGTTGTTGGAAATAATACAAACCCGAGTTGAAATTTGTTTTTGAGACCGTATTCATGGAACTCTTCAATTGAAAAAATTCCTGGAAGAAAATCTACTTGATCACTCGTTTTCAGATCCTTTATACCAAGGATTGGGTCTAAAATTAAGCTGGTCAAAAGCTTTGAGTCTAGACTGTTAACCGGTTTGGAGTCATCAATTAGTTCAGGCGAAATGTCTAGCTCGAACCAATCATCATCAATGTAAAAATGGATTGTGTTTTGACGACGTGGCTTTCGAATCTCTCCTAGCTTTTGTAGCGCGCCAATTTTATTGATTTGCTGTACAAACTCATTTTTGGTAATACCGTTAAGAGATTTAACCAATCTATTAAATTCAAGAATTTGAAGCTGGTCTTGTTCAACAAAATAAGAAAGGAAATATCGGGCATTCAGAGAATTGTTTTTTCCGCTTTCAAATAAACGAGCAGATGATGCGGAACGGTGATGTCCATCAGCGATGTAAGTACAAGGGATTTGTTTGAAAAGTTTTTCAAACTGATCTGCGTCATCATCTTCTAATATCCAAAGTTCATGTTTGATTAAGTCAGTGGTACTAAACTCATATTCTGGTCTTGAGTCTACCAGACTGGAGATAAAGTTATTGATATCCAAATTTCCTTTGTAAGAAATGAGAACAGGTTCGGCATTATACCCAACGATATCTAGGTACCTGGTAAATATTTCTTCTCGAGAAGTGAGTGTAGCTTCGTGCTTTTTTATATCATCGTTGAGGTATTCTTGAACACTCGCACCACCAATCACTCCTACAGATGAAGTATTGCCTTTTGATTGTCTGTATAAATAGAGTTTTGGTTGTTCATCTTGAATGAGAATGTTTTTCTCAATAAATTCATGATATTGTTCGTTTACCAATTTGAATCTACCATCTGAATTTACTTTTGTTTTAACGGTGCTATTAAACTCTGGATTTATTATTCTTAAAAAAGTAAAGGGATTATCTTGAAGCTTCGCCTTAAGCACGTTTTTCTTGTAGGAATAATAAGGTCTGGTAGCAACGAGATGCACTTTGTCTCGAATAGGTCTGATTGCTTTAAATCGTGCAATGTCCGCCATAATTAGAATTTATAACTCATACCAAAACTCGGAAGAAGAGGGAATTGGTATATCTCTTTGTTTGTTACTCGATTAACATAAAAGATATTGTTGCGATCGTAGGCATTGGTTACACTTGCAACGATTTCCATTTTTGTTTTGTTTTTAAACGAGAACTGCTTTTTGAGGGTAATGTCTAAACGGTGGTAAAAAGGCAATCGTTCACTATTAAACTCGCCCAATAACGTGTAAACTGAATTGCTGTTATTGGTAACATAATCTGATGTTACTCCATTGTTAAATGGTTCTAATTCAAAAAATCCAGCAGTAGGGGTAAAGGGTAGTCCAGATCCTAAGTTCCAACGAATATTCAATTCAATATCTTTATTCTGTCCAAAGCTATATGACCCCACCAAGTTGATGTTGTGTCGTCTATCAAATATTGGGAAATATTCAATAAAACCATCCCATCGGGTGTTGTAACCGTAGGAATAAACTCCCCACAAGAACAATCTGTTTTTTGAATATTTTAATAACAAGTCTACCCCATAAGATTGTCCAGACTCAATAATAAAATCCTTTTTAAATACATCATCTATATCGTCAAACTCCGCAATATCAGCATAAAGCTTATTTTGATTAATATTACTGAGTTGAGAAAAGTATTTGTAATATCCCTCAATATTTACTTCAATGTGTTTGCCCAAATCATATTCAATACCCGCGATTGCATGCCAAGCGTATTGTAGACCATTTCTTATTTTTCTTGTTTGTTGGAATTCATTTACAAACTCGTCTTGAACATTAGTCGGGGCACTTAATAGTCCATTGAATAGATTTACAATGTCCTTGTCAGAGGAAGCAGAGGTGAAGTTTTGAGAGAATCGGCCACCGGAAAACTTATATCTCAATTTTTCAGTCGCATTGTACTTGGCACCAATTCTCGGTTCAGGAGATATCGTATTCAATGATGCGTATACCTGAGCCCTTATTCCAATTTGCAACACCCATCGATTTCCTACTCGTCTATAGTTGTAATACCCACCTATTTCTGTTGTGAAATTTTCATCTTCAATGATTCGTTGAGCAAGATTGTAAGTTGTATATCTTGTATTGAATCCGTTGATGTTGAATCCATAGTTCATTTCGCCTTCGTTTTTAAGGAAGTAGCTAAAGTCAAATCCCAAATCAAATCCACCAATACTTGAAGTTCTTGGGGCTTGAGCCTCTTCGGTAAAGGTCGTTTCAAATACACTACCGTTCACATGACCTCTAATAAAGATAGGAGAGCTACTAGGCACAAGCAAAAAGTTAATACCACCTCCCGAGGATTGCCAATTCAAGTCAGCAATAGAATAGTTAACACTGTCCATATTGTGAAAAGCAAATGCGCTAAATTTAGAGCCACCATTACCAGAGAAGGTCATCTTACCATATAAATCAGTAAAATTGAAAGGAAGTCCATTGCCATCATTTACATCCGGGTAAAGACTTCTTGAGGTGTAGTCAAGCAAACTGTGTTTTGCAGAAAAGATGTAGGATCCAGCTCTTGGGGAATCACCATTTTTTTTACCCATCGGGCCTTCTAAAACGAGTTTGGCTAGAAATGGTGAAGCAGATACTTTACCCGCAAAATTTTTCCTGTTCCCATCTCGATAAGTGATGTCCATAACAGATGAAATTCGTCCACCGTACTTGGCCTCAAAACCACCTGTATAAATGTCTACGTTTTTGACAAGTTCTGTTTCAAAAATGGAGAAAAATCCAATTGAGTGAAATGGATTATAAATGGTCATTCCATCGAGAAGAATTTTATTTTGAATGGGTGTTCCTCCACGTACATATAGCTGACCACCTTGATCTCCCGTTGTAATTACTCCAGGGGTAACTGAAAAAGCACCAACAATATCATTCTCTGCTCCATAGCTGGGAATTCGTTCTAATCCCTCTTTACTTAATTTTAGTTTGGATATTTCAATTTGAGTTCTTTTGGTTCTACTTTCAGCAGAAACTCTTACTTCATCAAATTCTTGAACCCCTTCAGAAATGCGAAGTTCAAATTTGACATCAATAATGCTCTTGCCATTGTTAAAATCGATATTCTTATATGACGTTTCGTATTTCTGATTAGAAATCTTGAGTATGTACTTGTCTCTTTTTAGTTTTGGTATTTGAAAAAAACCGTTAAGATCGGTAATCGCTCCTGCAGTTATTGAACTGTCTAATTTGAGGATTTTCACTTTTTCATATGCCATTGGTTCCCCATTGGATTGATCGTAAACAAACCCTCTTACCGTAAGATTTTGGGCGAATGATACATTTCCCAAAAAAAGAAAAATAAAGAAGAACAAAAGTGGTTTCATAGGCGTATTAATAACAGTTGCCGAAGTTAGTGAAATGTTTTGAGATTAAAGACTGAAATCATAATTACTAAATTTGAATGAACATATGTGTAAAATTAGTGATACAGAATTATGAAAATGGAAATCAAAAGAATAGCTACGCCTTACGTTTTTGAATTTAGTGATTCAAATGGAAATGCCATAATTATGGACTCTTCGGCGGATCTAGAAGGTCAAAATAAGGGGATGACTCCTATGCAAGTTTTATTGGGCAGCTTAATGGGATGTATGTCGATAGACATTATTCTCGTCCTAAAAAAGCAAAAAATATCACCTCAGGAGTACAGGGTTGAGGCCATTACTACGAAAAAAGAGGGAGTGCCTTCTCCGTATGATAAGATTCATTTTGTCATACACATCGATAAAGAAATTGATTTAAAGAGAATCGATCGGGCAGTAAGTTTAAGTTTGGAGAAATATTGTTCCGTTCGTTCTTGTTTAAAAGACGATATCGAAATTACTTTTGAAGTGAACCCTCTTAATTAAATAAAGAGTCTACAAAAGTTTTTTTATCGAAAAGCTGTAAGTCTTCGATCTTTTCACCCACACCGATATACTTTACAGGAATATTCATTTGGTCAGAAATCCCAATGACGACTCCTCCTTTTGCTGTGCCATCCAGCTTGGTAACAGCAAGGGCATTAATATCTGTAGCTTGCGAGAATTGCTTGGCTTGTTCGAATGCATTTTGTCCAGTAGAACCATCGAGAACCAAGAGTATTTCATGTGGAGCACCAGGAATGACTTTATCCATTACCCTTTTTATTTTATTTAGCTCATTCATGAGATTTACTTTGTTGTGAAGTCGTCCAGCTGTATCTATAATTACAACATCAGCATTTTGTGACTTTGCCGATTGAACCGTATCAAATGCAACACTAGCGGGGTCAGCACCCATTCCTTGTTGGACAATAGGAACTCCAACTCTTTCGGACCATATAACAAGTTGATCTACCGCAGCAGCTCTAAATGTATCAGATGCACCAAGAATCACCTTACTACCTGCAGTTTTAAATTGATGAGCAAGTTTTCCGATAGTGGTCGTTTTACCGACACCATTTACACCGACTACCATAATTACATAAGGATCCTTATTTTCTGACTTTAAATCGAATGGCTTTGATCCTGATTGACTTTCTTCTAAAAGGTTTTCGATTTCTTCTTTAAGAATGCCATTTAACTCTTCAGTACCAAGAACTTTGTCTTTTTTAACACGAGCTTCGATTTTTCCAATGATTTTAAGTGTGGTTTCAACGCCCACGTCAGAAGTAATTAAGATTTCCTCGAGATTATCAAGAACCTCTTCATCTACTTTAGATTTACCAACAATTGCTCGGGCAATTTTGCCTAAAAAAGAATCTTTAGTCTTTTTAAGACCCTCATCGAGAGTCTCTTTTTTTTGTTTGGAGAAGAAATCAAAAATACCCATTGTTACAAAAAATAAAAGCTTCCAGGGGAAGCTTTAAATAATTAAAATATTTTGTGAGACTAGCCTTTATTAAACCAATCTTTAACTTTCGTGTTGAGAACGATTTCTTCCTTAAAAGAGTATGCTCCACTTTTATCGGATTTTATCATTTTGATCACTTTTGTGTGGGCTTTACCTCCACCTTTCTGTAACGATGCTACTACTTTCTTTGCCATAATTCAGCTTATTTAATTTCTTTATGAACAGTATACTTTTTAAGAATGGGATTGAATTTTTTAATCTCCATTCTATCTGGTGTGTTCTTTCTGTTTTTTGTCGTGATGTAACGAGAAGTTCCAGGTTGACCTGAATCTTTGTGCTCAGTGCACTCTAAAATTACTTGAACTCTATTTCCTTTACTCTTTGCCATTTGTGCTCAGTTTAACTTTCTACAATTACTTTAAATATCCTTTTAATCTAGCTTCTTTAACACAAGCCGAAATCCCCTTTTTATTAATGGTTCTTAGGGCAGAAGTAGATATCTTTAGTGTAATTAATTTATCCTCTTCTGGAAGATAAAATTTCTTAGTTACTAAATTTGGGTAGAATCTACGCTTAGTCCTTCTTTTGGAATGAGAAACATTGTTCCCAACCATAACTGACTTTCCTGTAAGTTGACAAATCCTTGACATGTGCTATATTATTTCCTTAATTAATGTAAAAAGCGGCTGCAAAGAAACACTTTTATTGTGAATAAAACAAATTTATTCTTCAAATATTACATAGTTATTTCATAATTCTTCAAATGCTCATTTAACTTGCATTTCTAGGGTGGTAAGAGAGTATGGCATCCTTTAAAAATCGTTGGTCTAGATGCGTGTATATTTCTGTAGTGATTATTGATTCATGCCCTAACATTTCTTGAATGGCTCTTAAGTTAGCGCCTCCCTCTATTAAATGGGTGGCAAAACTGTGGCGAAAAGTATGCGGAGATATCTTTTTTTTAAGATCGATTTTTAAAGCAAGTTCCTTAATGATTAGAAATATCATTACTCGAGTTAGCTTGCTTCCTCGCCTGTTTAAAAAAATATAATTTTCATGACCTTTTTTGATTTTTAATTTAGATCTTGTTTTCTCAGAATATTTCTGTATTTCCAATTCTACGCTTTTGCTTAAAGGAACCAACCTTTCTTTATTGCCCTTACCTATAACTCTAACAAACCCCTCATCATAAAATAAATCTGAAAACTTCAGTTCCACAAGCTCACTGACTCGAAGTCCACAGCTGTACAATACCTCAAGCATGGCTCTATTTCTATATCCTTCCGGTTTTTCAAGATTATTTGCATTGATTAGTTCATCAATTTCTTCAATGGTCATAACTTCTGGTAGCTTTCTTCCAATTTTTGGCTGCTCCAATAATTCACTGGGGTCAGTTTTTACTAAGTTTTCTAAAAGAAGGTAGGCGTAGAATTGTTTGATGCCGGAAATAATTCTTGCCTGGCTTCGGGCACTAAGTCCTAAATCATAAAGTTCTGCTACAAAATTTTTGAGATGTGCATATTGAACCTCCCTTACGGATAAGTGGTTATCCTCACAATAATTTTTCAGCTTGTTAGAGTCATTCTCATAGGCAATAATAGAATTATTGGATAATCCCTTTTCGATTTTCAAGTATGAAACAAATTCTGTAATATAGCGACTCCAAGCAGACACGATATGAAATTAGCAATAATTAATGGTCCAAATCTAAATTTACTCGGTAGTAGAGAAAATGATATTTATGGCGATACTTCTTTTGACGATTATTTTAATGTTCTTAAGAGTCGTTTTAAACTTGAACTTGATTATTTTCAGTCGAACATTGAGGGAGAGCTGATAGATTATTTACAAAAAGTAAATTGCGATGGTATTGTTCTTAATGGAGGAGGTTACACTCATACAAGTGTATCCTTAAGGGATTGTATTTCTGCAATCGATACTCCTGTTGTTGAAGTTCACTTAAGTAATATTTCCGCACGAGAATCCTTTCGCCATGATTCATTGCTGTCTCCTGTTTGTGAAGGTAGTATATATGGGTTTGGATTGAAGTCCTATGACTTGGCAATAGAATATTTTATTGAAAAATGAACCTATTTGATTTACTGTTGTACTCAGTAAAAAAAATAGCATTATGAAATTATTATTCTTTCCCTTTTTGGTATCCCTCTTTCTTTTGGGACCAACGTTTGCAAATCAAACAACTATTGAAATCGATTCACCAAAATCAAAAGACACCAAACGAAAAATTCAACTGGTCATTTTATTTGATACCTCAAATAGTATGGATGGTCTTTTAGAACAAGCCAAATCACGTTTATGGGAAATCGTTAATGAAACCAGTGAATTAAGACACAGCGGAGAAATTCCAACATTAGAAATTGCCATGTATGACTATGGAAATGATGGAATTCGCGGTAAGAATTTTGTTCGAAAGCAATTAGACTTCACCACAGATTTGGATATGGTATCCAAAAAATTGTTCGGCCTGAGAACAAATGGAGGTAGTGAGTTTTGTGGAGCTGTGATTCAAGATGCACTTCTTGAATTGGAGTGGTCGAATAATTCAAGTGATTTGAAAATGGTTTATATCGCAGGAAACGAACCGTTTAATCAAGGTCCAGTAAATTACAAAACGGTATGTAAAATGGCCAAGGATAAAGATGTATTTATAAACACCATTTATTGTGGTGATAGAAACCAGGGAATTAAGCAGTTCTGGATGGACGGAGCTACATGTTCAAATGGAGATTATTTTAATATAAATTCTAATGATAGGGTAGTATTTATACCTACACCATATGATGAGCAAATTAATGAATTGAGTATGGAGGTGAATGACACTTATGTTTCTTATGGTAGTATTGGGATAGAAAGAAAAGCTCTCCAAGTGGAGCAAGATGAAGAAGCAATGGATCAAGCTCCGGCAGTTGCTTCTATGAGGGCAAAGGCAAAAGCATCTTCAAATTACAACAATGCGCGATGGGATTTGGTAGATGCTTTTATAGCTGATTCAACGATTATTCAAAACGTTGACAAGAAGGATCTGCCTAAAGAGTTGCAAGGGAAATCCGAGGAAGAGCTAAACAAATATGTAGAGATGAAAATTAAGGAACGTAAAGAAATTCAAACTAAAATTTCAGAGTTAAGTGTCAAGCGTGATGCCTTTATAAAAGAAGAAAAGGCGAAGGACAAATCTGATAAAAAAGATGATTTCGGAACAGCGGTAACTAAAAGTATAAAAGAGCGTGCCGTCAATAAAGGATTTGAAGGAGGCGAGTAGTTAAAATTCAGCGAATAATGGTACTTTCGCATCTATGGAAGCCATTGTTCGCTATTTTTCTGAATTAGATCCAGTTTATGCGGCCTTATTGGCAACAACTTTTACTTGGTTGGTTACAGCAATGGGCGCCTCTTTGGTTTTCTTTTTTAAAACGATGCACCGTGGCGTATTAGACGGAATGCTTGGTTTTACTGGAGGAGTTATGGTTGCAGCAAGCTTCTGGTCATTGTTGAATCCTGCAATAGACTTATCGGAAAAAATGTACCCTGACATGATGTGGATGCCTGCTGCAGTTGGTTTCTTGACTGGAGCATTGTTCTTGTTTTTTTTAGATAAAAGTCTTCCTCATTTACATATCAACTTTAAAGAATCCGAAAAAGAAGGAGTCAAAACTCAGTTTCATAAAACTACCTTACTGGTTCTTGCTATTACCTTACATAATATTCCAGAAGGACTTGCTGTAGGTGTGCTTTTTGGAGCTTCTGCTCATGGTATTGAAGGCGCCAGTGTTGCAGGAGCGGTCGCTCTTGCTATCGGAATTGGGATCCAAAATTTCCCGGAAGGTTTCGCTGTAGCCATGCCTTTGAGAAGAGCAGGGGCAAGCCGTTTTAAAAGCTTTTGGTACGGGCAGCTTTCTGCAATTGTTGAGCCGATTGCCGGTGTCGTTGGTGCGCTCGCTGTGATTTACATGGAACCTATATTACCATTTGCCTTAGCTTTTGCTGCAGGGGCCATGATCTTTGTAGTCGTTGAGGAAGTTATTCCTGAAACCCAAAGGGATAAGTACACGGATGTTGCCGTACTCGGTTTTATTGGAGGGTTCCTGGTCATGATGATTTTGGATGTTGCTCTGGGTTAAATCTTGACTTCAGATTCTTTCCTTTTTCTACAGCTTCGAAAATTTTATACTTTTCGGTAAATAACCATCTATTTCTATAAAGTAAACCCCGCATTTCAAATCAGTAACATCAACCGTACCATCAGTTTCTCCTGTACACATCAGTTTTCCGTTACTTGAATAAATGGAGTAAATGGAATTTTTTTCTAATAATGTGAATTTTAATAAATCATTAGTGGGATTTGGATGGATATTGATTTGACCGTTATCGAATTCATTTAATGTGTTTGTACTGCAAGGATCTACCCAGCTTACACCATCAAATTCAATTTGGGGTGTGATATTCACACAAAGATGCGTTAGGGCGGTAACCGCGACGTCTGTGATTTTTGGAGTTTCATCATAATTATAAACATAGCTTGAATCAGAATCATTCCATTGGGCATCAGTAATATTCCCATTATTACCATTACCAGATGCATCAATCACTTGATTCCCTGTCCCTTCATTCATTTTCCAATATCCAATTAAGTTTGCAGAGTTGGGGTGAGTATTTTCAATGGTATTGCAATGCCATTCTGCTATTGTATTTGGATCTATTATTGTATTCCATACGCGGAGCTCGGCAATAGACCCTTGGAAGTCATAGGATGAGGTGATGTCCGTTCCTGCAAATAATCCTTGTCCTGTATTAATATTTCCTATTCCAGATATATCTGTTTCGCTTAAAAATTGACCATCCTCATACATTTTCATCATTCCGTCTCTATCAAAAGAAACGCTTAATGTGTGCCACTCATTATCTGCTATTAATCCTCCCGATTCAATGTCTTCTCTTGACGAACCATCTCCAATATTTACTTTCCATTCAGGTCCTGAGGGGTATTTAAATGAAAAGATAAAGCCAGGATTTACTCCTGAGCCCCAGTCTTTGTTTCCTACTATAGAAACATCTCCGCTGGATGTAGTTCTAATTCTACATTCTACGGTAAAATCCTGATTGTCTCCAAAATCAAAAATAGGATTTGCAGGAACCTCCATGTAATCATTAATGCCGTCAAAAATTAATTCTGGTGTACCACCTAAACAATTAAATGCAGTATTTGATACGAGGGTCGAATCTTTTAGAATTACTTGAGTTGGAATATTATTACCACTGACAATAAAAGGAACTTCTCGTTCTTCCATAGAAGTGCCTCCATGTGAATAGCCAACACCACCATGATCGGTGGAAATAAGAATTAACCAATCCTCATTGGCATAATTTGGTCTTTGCTCAATGGCATTTATAATTGGGCTAATGAGGTCATCTGTCGTTTCAATAGCATTCATGTATTCAGGTACATCTGGATTGAATCCACTACTGTGTCCTGCGTGGTCGACGTCATCAAAATGTAGAAAGATAAGGTCAGGATCATTTGAGCTGATATAACTTGTAGCTTGACTGCTTACCTCCGCATCAGTTGAAACATTTAATTTAAAGTCGACATAATTTTGTACGATATAGTCATTTATCGGATCCCAATGACATATCGATAACGTATTGATACTTGGGTCATTTTCTTCTGCATGTCTAAATAAGGATGGAAAACTTTCGTAATCATTTATGCTAAAATCATTACCAGTAACCAAGTGTTTAGCTGACCAAACACCGCATAAGATGGCGGACCAACCAGGGCCACTTATCGTAATATCGTCATTTAATGCATTAGGACTGTAAATGCCATTTTCAATGAGGGCATCAATATTTGGCGTTTGGGCCTGAATAAAGGCATCTGAACGAACACCGTCAATGCCAATAATAAGTACTTTTTTTTCAGTTTGACCAAAGTAAAAAGTCATGAAGAAAAAGCTTGATAAGACAAGAAATAGTTTTTTCATTTTCTTAATTGAATTAACAGTTATTTAAAGAGTTCAAACATTACATGGCCATTGCTATTGGGTATGTCGAAGTGAAGAAGTTCAGCAATAGTAGCAGGTATATCAATGAGTTCTCTTTCGTTCGATAAAATGACATTCTTCTTAAAGTCGGGTCCAAATGCATATAAATTGATGTGCTTACATCCATCACAAGGGTCTCCATGAGAACAAAAACCATCTCCTACACCATCCGAATGCCTGCCGTGGTCATTGGTTACAAAAACAGTTGTTTTCCCTTGATACAATGAATCTGTTTCGATATAATTCATTAGCTGATAAATGTAATTATCAACATCCAAAATCCCTTGTTGGTATGCTTCTGCATCACAAGTATGCCCAGAAAAGTCAGGTTCTCGGAAGTTAATTATGGCAAGGTTAGGATGATGCGTTGATAAGATGTCCAAGGTGTTCTGGTATGTTATGCTGTCATGTCGATAGCCACTCATTGCACCACCACTTTCAATCCCGCAGTCCGTCATAGGCAAAAATTGATCTTTCCAGCTCAAATTAGAGCAATTTGCCAAAACTTCGACTTTGCCTTTACTTGCGATAACCCAGCTCTTGTTTTGTGGAGTATTGAAGTTCGATCTCCATAATTGAAAAATGGATGGTCGTTGTGGAAGCTCTAGACCACCATTATCAATGTATTGATAAAATCCTGTTGAAATTGCTGTATGGCCCGGAATAGTAAACGTTTCGCCCTGGCTATAAAAATCGGTGTAAATACATCCTATCGGTGCAAGATCATTGGCCATTCTTGGAATAAATTGATGGCTTGAATCTCCCCAGGTTTCAGAGTATCTTGGTCCATCCATAACAATTATGATTACATTTTCTGTTTCATATTCTTTCGGTTGTACTTTATCCTTTGTACAAGATACAACAATAGAAAACATGAATAAGCAGGCTATTTTGAATATCATGTATGAAAAAAAGATTTCCCTAAGTTAATAACATTATCAATAAAACTGTAAATCGCTTATTTATCAATACCTTAAGGGTTTAAAATTAAAGACTATGAAAAAATCATTTTACATCTTTATGTTGCTTTTGCTTCCCTTTGGGGCCAAGTCAACCATTCACGAAATTTTAGTATGGGATGGCTACATGCAATTTTTACCTTCCTCACTTGAAGTAGAATTGGGAGACACGATTCAATGGTTGCCATTGGATAATCCATCTATGGTTCATACGGTAACTTCAAGCAATATACCCGCAGGGGCTGTTGAATTTGATGTGATATGGCAAGCACCTGCTGATACTTTTTTTCAATACATACCTGCTGTAATTGGTTTATACGAATATGTTTGTACGCCTCATATTCAATACGATATGATTGGGTCTTTCAATGTAGTTGAAGCAGCTGCAGGAATGGTTGAGTTCGAACAAAATGATTTCACCATTTATCCGAATCCGGCCAGTGATATTTTATTCATTAAAACGATTGAGCAGAAAGTAAACTATAAACTATGGACACAGTCAGGAACTCAGGTTGGCGAGGGAATGGTTTCAGATAAAATTGACATTTCCAAGCTCTCAAAGGGCAGCTACTTTATTGAAATTATTGGTATACGTCCTAGAGTCTTTTGTTTCTCGAAAGAGTAGTTCAATTATTTCTTTATTACTTTCTCATATGCTTTTCTAGGGCTATCTCTAAAATAAACCTGACCGCAATAGACATATCCAAGCTTTTTGAATATGTTTTTCATGGGCTCATTATCATGATTGGTATCTGCTTTAATGCTAAATATGTTTTTTGCTAATGCATACTCTTCAATATTTAGCATCATTTTTTTTGCATATCCTTTTCCAATATGATGTTCAGATATGGCAACTCGATGAAAAACGACAAAGTCCTCATTGGTGATCCATTTACCCTCAATTCTTTCGTATTCGGGCTCATCATTAATTAGAATAGCGGTATAACCAATAACTGTATTTCCATCTGTTAGAACAAAACCATGTCCGTTATCGAGATCATTTTGGATAACTTCTGGGTTGGGATAACCGTCTTGCCATTGATTGCTACCTTCTTCTTTCCGTCTTTGAATGGCTTGCTGTATAATGATCCATATTTGTGGAAGATCGGCATTTATTGCTTTTCTAAATTTAATATCTGCTGTCATTGGTGGTTTTAATCGAGATTGTATTCTTTGAGCTGTTTGTTCATAATTGGGATAAATAAAAAAGGCAGATAGGAAAGTATAAGCATCGCGGGATATCCAAAGGGAAGCATCGGGCTTTCTTCACGTGAATCTAATATTTGATATGGTTTTGCTCCCATATGATGGTGGTCAGAATGACGGGTCAGCTCAAAAAGAATCACACGACCAAAC
>Ga0209251_1001146_pt1 | contig 21276 bp, 23 predicted proteins | sample SaaInlV_100m_DNA_6_FD_184665 | JGI IMG/M metagenome (GOLD analysis project Ga0209251, IMG submission 184665) | Marine microbial communities from expanding oxygen minimum zones in the Saanich Inlet - Saanich Inlet SI073_LV_10m_DNA (SPAdes) (version 2) | ecosystem: Environmental > Aquatic > Marine... | reverse complement strand
GGATTCACGCAAGCGCTTGTAGCTCAGCGGATTAGAGCATCTGACTACGGATCAGAGGGTCGGGAGTTCGAATCTCTCCAGGCGCGCTTGAAAACTGCCAATTAGGCAGTTTTTTTTTGTTTTGGCCCATCCCGTTCCAAGAACCGTTTCTTACGATTGGTTCACCGGTTATGTCCTTTCCCCATGAGCCAGGTCTCCGAACGGGCCATTAATGCAGGTCTGGCTTCGGCTGACCCCGAAATTTCCCGTCTGATTGATCAGGAGCGTCATCGTCAGGAAACACACCTTGAGCTCATCGCCAGCGAGAATTTTGCGTCGCAGGCCGTGATGCAAGCGCAGGGTTCTGTGCTCACCAACAAATATGCCGAGGGCCTACCCGCCAAGCGTTATTACGGCGGTTGTGAGCACGTTGATGCCATCGAAACCTTGGCGATTGAACGCGCCAAGCAGTTGTTCGATGCTGCATGGGCCAATGTCCAGCCGCACAGTGGTGCGCAGGCCAACTTCGCAGTGTTTCTGGCGTTGTTGAAGCCCGGCGACACGATCATGGGGCTTGATCTTTCCCATGGCGGTCACCTCACCCATGGGTCGCCCGTCAACGTGAGCGGCAAATGGTTCAACGTTGTTCAGTACGGCGTTGATCCCACAACCCAGCGTCTCGATATGGAGGCGATTCGAAAGCTTGCTCTCGAGCACAAACCAAAACTGATCGTGTGCGGCTATTCGGCTTATCCACGCACGATCGATTTCGCGGCTTTCCGCTCCATCGCCGATGAGGTTGGAGCCTTTTTGTTGGCTGATATGGCCCACATCGCGGGACTCGTCGCAGCTGGTGTCCACCCCAGCCCAGTTCCTCACTGCGATGTCGTGACCACCACGACCCATAAAACCTTGCGCGGGCCCAGGGGTGGTTTGATCCTGTGTCGGGATGCGGAGTTCGCCAAGAAGTTCGACAAAGCCGTCTTCCCAGGCACGCAGGGGGGACCGTTGGAGCACGTGATCGCGGCCAAAGCTGTTGCCTTTGGTGAGGCGCTTCAACCGTCGTTCAAAACCTATAGCCAGCAGGTGGTGGCCAACGCCGGAGCCTTGGCAGAGCAGTTGATCTCCCGGGGGATCAACGTGGTGAGTGGCGGAACCGATAACCACGTTGTGTTGCTCGATTTACGCTCGATTGGCATGACCGGCAAGGTGGCCGACCTGCTCGTGAGTGATGTGCACATCACGGCCAATAAGAACACCGTGCCCTTTGACCCAGAGTCCCCTTTCGTCACGAGTGGACTCCGCCTAGGCACCGCTGCACTCACCACACGCGGCTTTGATGTCGATGCATTCAGGGAGGTGGCGGATGTGATTGCCGACCGCTTGCACCATCCTGAGGACGATGCGATCCGTCAGCGCTGTCTTGAGCGAGTGTCGATCCTTTGCTCCCGCTTCCCTCTTTACGCCGACAGCAAAGAGCCCGCGCTCGTATGACGTGGGTTGGTGTGACGTCATCCAATCGTGATGGTGTGCACTGTTGAAGCTCCCTAAGATTCGGGCAATTCGTTGGATCCGGAGAGCCGTTTCATCTCAGAAGCTTCAGTGAACTTTCCAGCCAGCCCGATTGTGGTTGCCACGGTGAGTTTTCTGGTGGCAGCTGGATTCACCATCGGGTTGGTTCCTCTCGTAAGACGTCTCGGTCTTCGCTTCGGCTTCACCGACCAGCCCGATGCTCGGAAGCAACACAGCACGCCCATCGTGCGTGTTGGTGGGATCGCGATGGTCAGCGGTTTTGTTTTGTCGTTGTCGGCCATTTGGCTCTTGGGAGGCTTTGGCCTTGTGGCTCCCGAACGGGATCAGCTGATTTGGAGCACCCTCGCTGGCTCACTCTGTTTCTTCCTGATCGGTTTGGCCGACGATTTATATGCCCTCTCACCATGGCCCCGTTTGGCGGGTCAAATCCTTGTGGCCTCTGCGATCTGGAGCCAGGGAGTTCGCATAGGCGCCATTGACTTGCCCTGGCTTAGCTCCACGGGATCAGTGATTCATCTATCCGATGGCCTCAGTTTGTTGGCCACGGTGATTTGGTTGGTGGGCATCACCAATGCCATTAATTGGCTTGATGGTTTGGATGGGCTTGCCGCAGGCGTTGCTGGAATTGCGGCCATCGGCTTGGTGTCCGTCAGCTTTTCTTTGCATCAAGTTGCAGCAGGTTTCTTGGCGGCGGCATTGGCTGGATGCTCGTTGGGCTTTTTGCGGCACAACTCCAATCCGGCCAGGATTTTTATGGGGGATGGTGGCTCTTATTTTCTTGGTTTCACCCTCGCTTCCATCAGCATTGTGGGCCCAGCGAAGGGCCTCACCACGGTGAGTTTGTTGTTGCCATTGCTGATTCTGTCCTTGCCGCTAGCCGACATGTCGGCAGTGATCATGGGGCGGTTGCGGGAAGGCCGATCCCCGTTTTATCCAGATCGCCGTCATCTTCATCACCGCTTGCTACGGGCAGGATTCAGTCACCGACGCACTGTTCTGCTGATTTACGTGTTTACGCAGTGGTTGGCATCCATCGCATTGGTGGTGGCGAATGCAGAAATGCGTTTTCTCTGGTTGGCTCTTGCGACGGCAATTCTTGTGGCCACGGTGGTCGTGAGTCGTCGTCAACTTCAGGCTGAAAAGGCTTTGCGAGAGAGAACTCCCCAGGATTGTTCTGGGGGATCAACACAGCCCGGAGATCGCCATGGCTAAGACCGGAGTTGAAATTCTGTGTGTGGGCACGGAGCTGCTGTTGGGCGACATCCTCAATGGCAATGCCCGTTGGCTTGCCCAGAGACTGGCGGATTTAGGCCTCCCGCATTTTCGCCAGACCGTTGTGGGCGACAACACCGAACGGCTGATGGGCGCTGTGCGTGAGGCGGCTGGGCGGTGTCGAATTTTGATCACAACCGGAGGGTTAGGGCCGACTCCCGATGACCTCACTACCGCTGCCTTGGCCGCGGCGTTTGACACCCCCCTTGAAGAGCGTCCAGAGCTCTGGGAAGAGATTCAGGCCAAGTTGTCAGCGGGTGGACGCGCCGTGGCTGCCAGTAATCGATCACAGGCTTTCTTGCCGATTGGTGCAGACGTTTTGCCCAACTCTCTGGGGTCTGCTCCCGGGATGATTTGGTCCCCTTGTCCCGACTTCACAATCCTCACGTTCCCGGGAGTTCCCTCTGAGATGCGGAGCATGTGGGTGGAGACAGCGGAACCTTGGCTACGTCAGAACGCTGGCGCTCCCTCTGCGTTTGTGAGTCGAAGGCTTCATTTCACCGGAATTGGAGAGTCTGATCTGGCAGAGCAGGTGGGGGATCTCTTGGAGTCTGCAAATCCCACCGTGGCTCCCTATGCCGCGCTGGGGGATGTGACGTTGCGGTTGACTGCTTCAGGATCGTCGCCCGGCCAAGCGGAGGCTGTGCTGCATCCCATGGAGGAGCAGTTGCTCCAGCGCACAGGACGGTTCTGTTACGGCCGTGATGACGACACCTTGGCGGCGGTGGTGTTGCGTTTGCTCGGGGAGGCTGGGCAAACCCTGGCTGTTGCCGAATCCTGTACTGGGGGTGCCCTCGGTGCTGCCCTTACGGCGGTACCAGGTTCATCGGCCGTCTTTTCTGGTGGCGTGATTGCTTACAGCAATGCGGTGAAACAACAGCTTTTGGGAGTTCCAGCGGCCCTGCTTGATGAGCATGGTGCTGTGTCAGAGCCTGTGGTGAAGGCGATGGCAGAGGGGCTGCGCTCTCGGTTCCATTGCGACTGGGGCATCGCGATTAGTGGTGTGGCGGGCCCAGGGGGAGGAACCGTTGAGAAGCCTGTTGGCATGGTTTGTTTGGCGTTGGCCGGGCGAGAGGGTTGTGATCTGTGGGTGCAGCGATTTGGCGCCCGTCGAGGTCGATCGGCTGTGCAACAGCTCAGCGTGATTCGTGCTCTTGATCGTCTGCGGTTGCGTCTTCTGGCCCAGTCGTAAGGTCGTCAGTCATTGCAGCAGCACTGTTGAGTTCCGGCACCCTCTACGACAAGGTGTGGGACCTTCATCGGGTGGCAGATTTGCCCGGGGGGTCTACACAACTGTTCGTGGGTCTCCATCTGATTCACGAAGTGACCAGTCCCCAGGCGTTTTCTGGCCTGCGCGACAAGGGGCTCAAAGTTGCTTGCCCTGAAAGAACTGTGGCAACGGTGGACCACATTGTTCCCACTACCTCTCAAGCGCGTCCGTTTGCCGATCCTTTGGCGGAGGAAATGCTCAGCACCTTGGAACGCAACTGCGCCGAGAGCGGGATCGTTTTGAATGGCATCGGCAGTGGCCGACAGGGCATTGTTCACGTGATTGCGCCTGAGCTCGGCTTGTCCCAGCCCGGAATGACTGTGGCCTGTGGTGATTCCCATACGTCCACCCATGGGGCCTTTGGAGCGATCGCCTTCGGGATCGGTACGAGTCAGGTGAGAGACGTTCTAGCCAGCCAGAGCTTGGCCATGAACAAACTCAAGGTTCGACGAATTTTGGTGAATGGAGAGCTTTCTGCTGGGGTTTCGGCGAAAGATCTGGTTCTTCATGTGATCCGCACGCTGGGCGTAAAAGGGGGGGTTGGTTACGCCTATGAGTTCGCGGGTTCGGCAATCGAAGCGTTGTCGATGGAAGAGAGAATGACGCTCTGCAACATGGCCATCGAAGGCGGAGCGCGTTGTGGGTATGTGAATCCAGATCAAACCACCTTTGATTACCTCAAGGGGCGGCCCCATGCTCCAAGCGGCGCGGCCTGGGATGCTGCGGTCGATTGGTGGCTGTCTCTTGCGACGGATGCCGCTGCTGAGGTGGACGACGAGGTTGTCTTCGATGCAACGGTGATTGCACCAACGGTGACTTGGGGCATTACGCCGGGTCAGGGATTGGGGATTGATGAGTGCGTCCCAAGCCTGTCGATGCTTGATCCCGGTGAGCGTCCGATTGCGAAGGAGGCTTATCGGTACATGGATCTCGATCCCGGTACCCCCATCGCTGGTGTCCCCATTGACGTGTGTTTCATCGGTAGTTGCACCAATGGTCGTTTAAGTGACCTGCGTGCCGCTGCAGCCGTCGCCCGTGGTCGTCAGGTAGCCAAAGGAGTCAAGGCTTTCGTCGTGCCGGGTTCCGAACAGGTGGCCCGTGCGGCTGAAGCTGAAGGCTTGGATCAGGTGTTTTCCGAGGCTGGTTTCGAATGGCGGGAACCAGGCTGCTCCATGTGTTTGGCCATGAATCCAGATCGGTTGGAGGGGCGGCAGATCAGTGCCAGCTCTAGCAATCGCAATTTCAAGGGCAGGCAGGGATCAGCAAGTGGCAGAACCCTGTTGATGAGTCCGGCGATGGTCGTCGCAGCGGCTGTCCATGGTCGGGTGACCGATGTCCGCACCCTTGCTCTTCACTCGGCGTCTTGATGTCTACGTTCCCGAATGGTGCTGTTCAGAATGTTTCTGGAACGGCTCTCATCATCCAAGGTGAGGATATTGATACCGATCGGATCATTCCGGCTCGGTTTCTGAAATGTGTCAGTTTTGATGCCCTCGGCGATCAGGTTTTTGCTGATGATCGTCTTGAGTTGGCTGGCGAACATCCCTTTGATCAAGGGCGTTTTGAAGGCGCTTCAATCTTGATAGTGAATGGTAATTTTGGCTGCGGATCCAGTCGGGAACATGCGCCTCAGGCGTTGATGCGATGGGGCATTCGTGCCGTTGTTGGTGTCAGTTTTGCGGAGATCTTCTTCGGCAATTGTCTTGCCTTGGGTATTCCCTGTGCATCTGCATCGTCCGATCAAATTTTGGCGATTCAGGCTTCCGTAGAGGAAGATGCAACGCGTCATTGGACGCTTGATCTTGATGAGATGGCGCTTGCTTCGGATCAAGATCGCTGGGATGTGAGCATTGATCCAGGCCCGAGAGACATGCTGCTGAGTGGGCGCTGGGATGCCACATCGCAGTTGCTCGACAACAGCCCCAAGGTGAAGGCCTTGATGGATGAGATTCCATACCTCAATCAGTTCAGCAGACGCTAATGGCAGCCCTGGTCTCTTTCGTCTATGAATGAGACAAGAGATCTGGTAGGGGCTATGGACGGTGTTCTGTGGAGTGTTCGGCTGTTTGTGGTCGCTCTGGTTGCGGCCACCCCTGCTATTTCATCCCCATTGCAGCTCCAGGTTCAGTCCTACGAAGCGTTTGACCGCAATTGTCCGCGCTGTGATCTCCGATCCCAAAACCTGCAGGATGCCCATCTCATTGGTGCTGATCTGCGGGAGGCAGATCTGCGGGGTGCTGACTTGCGTGGCGCCAATCTGGAGGGAGCGGATCTCAGCGGGGCTCGGCTGTCGGGCGCTGATTTACGCGGGGCCAACCTCACGAATGCCGAACTCTCAGGTGTTGACCTTCGGCGAGCAGACCTTCGCAATGCTGTTGTGATTAATGCCTTCGCGCCTGATGTGATGGTTGAAGGAGTTCGTTTTGCAGGGGCTAACTTAACAGGAAGTCATCTAATTATTGGTGGTGGTGATTAATTAAAAGGGTTGATTTTTGCTGTTGTGATTGAGCCAGTCTGTTGGGGCGTATGGCACGAAGGGAACACCTGTTCCTTTGAATTTGAAATCATTTAATCGGAATCGTACGCCTCCAATTCCTTCGTAGGGATTGAAATACAAGCCAATGTCGTAGCTGCGGCGCTGCCAGCGCAGCTCAAAATTGGAGTCGATCACCTCTCCGTAATAGGCCGAGCCAGGATCAACATTCAGATTCACTCCTGTGCTGAACATCAAAGGCCCAACGATTTGCTGCGTAATACCTACTCCAAGGGTTCCAAAGTCAACAATTCTGTCGAACTCGAACGGGCTTTCCCCGCTTTGAAGAGTGCCCCCACCGATCACAGAGATCTGGGTGAAATCCAGGAATGGCTTGCTGAATGTGCCCAAAGTGACTGTAGGACCTCCACTAAAGCTGAGGCTTGATTGCTGAGACCCTTGGCCGTACATCGCCACTGTGCTGTTGATGTTGGTGGCCAGGCTGACCCCAGGAACGATGGCAACAGGTGAATAGCGATAGGCCTCTGTAGGTGTTAGTTCGGCTCTCTTCCCTTTCCAAAGGGGGAAATTGCTGGTGAGTGATGCGAACAAACTTCCACGACCAGTGCGCAGCATCCGTTTTTTCTTGAATCGATCTGCGTAGTAATCACCAACTGCTCCTCGAACTAAATAGCGATGCTTGATATCACCTTGCGACCATTCACCACTCTTTTCTCCATACATGCCGTAGGCGGCTTGGATGTCGGTTTCACCAAGGGAACCGTTCCAAGTGCGATAGCGGTAGGCACCGAATAATTTTGTTTGGACCTCTCCAAGAAAACCCAGATCAACGTTGCGACCTAAGTCCACCCAGTAACGGCTGTTATCTAAGAATGAGTCGCCATCAAATGAGCTGATATCGGCTTCTGAGTTGAGGCGATAGCCACCCACTCGACTCGTCAATTTGGCTTCAAGTCCAAAAATGTCCCCCAAATTTTCGCCGCCATCACTGAAGGCACGTTGAAGAAGCACCTGGGGTTCGAGTGCCAATTCCGTGCTGTTGCCAATCGTGATTGGTGGAATGGTTCGTCCAACGAAGAGGCCACCGCGATCCTCGTTATCAATGCCGAGAACCCAGCGGTTCTCGATCTCTTCTTCTTTTGCGATCAGTTGGCGCCGGGTGACTGGAATGGGCAGCCGTTCATCAATGATCAACCGATTTCGACGCGCTGAGATCAGTAGGTCGCCATTCGGTTGTTCCCTGGCAATCACACCCTCAGCATCGATCCGAGACTGTGATGGTGTGAAGGGGTCGTTGCTAAATCCCATTCGATCCGATTGCCAGCCTTTGGCGGTAATGCGGATGCGATTGGCCTGGATTCGCCAGCGACTGATGGTTCCATTCAGCAGCTTGGTGCTGCCTAAACGTTTCAGCTGCGGCACTTTCACCACGCCGAAGCGATTTTCATCTTGAACGGATGAGTTCAGGCGACGGATTGGCACGCCGCTGCGGCGTTCGATTGAAAAACTACCGGTCAGGTCAATGTCGGAGACACGCTGATCAATGGTTTGAATTGCTGCTGTTCGCATGGCCTGCTGTTCGGCCGGAGCTATCTCGGCTGGCTTTGTGCTTTTTGCCAGTGGCACATGTTGTTGCGGTTCTCCGCCGTCTCCAAGAGCAATCGACTCCAGGCGCTCCGACAACGAACTGGGATTGATGCGCTGATCCCGATCGGGATCTGGACAACCGTCTGGGGGTGGCATGACAGCCACGTCGAAGTTGGGAAGATCGCGGCCCCAGCGGTAGCGCAAGCCAAGTAGATAGGCATTGCTTCCTTCCGTGACGCCGTTGTAGGTGCCAAAAGCACCTGATCGGTGATGAATCCGTCCGACCAGTGAAAGGTCTTGAGACACGGCCGCTTCGAGTTCAAAACCCAGGTAATTCAGAAGCTGTGAGTAGTTCTTGCGGAAGGTTTTTTCGTAAAGGCTTTGATCGGTGTTGTAGCTGACGCCTTCCATCAGGCTGAAGCTCAGCCAGGGCTGAACCCAAAGACGGGCACCGATGCCAAGCACGCCTTCTCCAAAGCTTTGGGCGGGTAAGTCGGCGTAGGGAGTGTCTTGGTTGTATTCGCCGCCTTGCTGTTGTTTGGCCACATGACTGAACAAATCAGCTTCAAGTTCCAAGGCAATGGGGCCAGCTCGCGCAATCCGTTTTTGCAACCCAACGCCCATCACGGCTTCCGGGCGCATCCTGCCGTTGAACAGAAATGTGTCGCCAAAAGCAGCATCGATCATCTGGCCACCCCAGGCAGTGACGGCCCAGGGTTGCGGATGCCAATCGGGTACCGGAGGTAAGAACGGAGTGCAGGCCATGCTGCTGTCCGTTTCAGAGTTGCTTTGGAGTTTTTCTTCTGCTGATTGGCTGTTGTATTCCGTTGAGGATCGACCGACCGTTGGCTTGTTTGCTGGTTTTGGCAGTGCTGCGGGGGTGTCCTCGAGGTCGATTACGCCATAGACATCATCGAGCTCACCCTCATTTTGAACGAGGTTGTAACGCAGGACAGAGGCTTGAAAAAACTGGTTTCCGCGGCGCAGTCGAACGGAACCGCGTGCAAAAAGAGTGCGAAAGGCAGTGTCGAATTCGATTCGATCGGCTTGGAGTTGGGCCTCACCCAGCCGAGCTGTCACATTGCCCTCAGCAATAGTGATCTTGCGCTTGCTGTCATAAAACTGACGGTCGGCCTTGAGCTCGAGCTGCTCAGGAACAAGGACCGTTTTAGTGGAGGCTTCAACGTTGGCAGAAGCCCCACCATCAGCAGAGAAGCCCGCCTCGGTGGCAGGCGTTCTCACACCATTGTCTTCTGCTGTCGCGGGGTTCGACAAGTCTGCCGAAAACACCCCTGATACCAGAAGTCCCGTTAGGGCAATAGCGAGGCGGGACGCCGCCAATGAATTTCTGCATTGGCCCGTGAGTGTGACAGCTCAGGACCAATGCCGGGTTGATGATCAGACCAGTGCTTGGCGCGGTCTGATCCGGATCGCTTCAATCCTCGAGGTCTTTGCGACTTGGCGTGCGGCTTGGGTCACTAGCCAGGAAGCCAAAGACGAAGATGCCGAGAAAAAAGAAGACGACCGAGTAAACGGAAATCTTGAGGGCGAGCATGGAGACCGACCGGCGTCTGACACAGCGATCATCCTATGGGGAATGACAGGGTCTCAACCGGGAAGTACCCCATGTCGGTAGGACGATCGGAGTGGATTGAAACGTTTCGCAGTCGTGCACATCGGGATTTGCGCCGTGAATGGCGCCGTTCAGGTGCGGCGGAATCGAGGCCATTTGTTGAGGAGCCATGGGGTAAAAACCATCGTCCTGACTGGTTTTCTCGGGGTTTGCTGATTTGGCCTCGCGGCCGTCAATGGGTGCGTTTGGAGCAACAGTTGGCTTGGCCAAGGGCCTGGAATCAAGTGCAAGCCAGTCATGCCCGTTTGGGGATGAGTTGGTGGGCAGAGCAGATGCGCTTTTGGGTGGATGGTGTCCTGATCCATGAAGGAGACCTGTTCGATACGGCTTGTCGCTGGCGTGTGCCGGAGTCGTGTCGATTGGGAGGCACCCTTCATCTTCAGGTCGAACTGTGCAGCCCTCTCCATGACGACGGGGCCTTGATCAGCACTGATTTGGACCTCGAACCCGATGCGCCAAATCTGGATACGGATTTCAGCTTGGCTCCCCATGCCCTGATGTTGCACTTGGCTGCAGGGGGAGATTTACCGGCGCAATGGAAGGGGTTGGAGCCCAGAGGCCCAGAGGCTTTACAGGCAGTGGTTCAGGAGCTCAACGCTGCGGAGCCCGCCCAGGGGGAAATCCTTTGGATTTCCCATGCGCATCTCGATTTGGCTTGGCTTTGGCCCGTGGCTGATACGTGGCAAGCGGCAGAACGAACATTTCGCTCGGTGCTCGATTTGATGAAGCGTTGGCCTGAACTTCGTTTTGCTCACTCCACACCGGCTTTGTATGCCTGGATGCAGCACCATCGTCCGGCTCTCTTTGCTGAAATCCAGGCCGCGAGCCAGGCAGGTCGATGGGAGCCGATTAACGGTCCATGGGTCGAGACCGATTGCGTGCTGGTGAGTACAGCATCGCTGTGGCAGCAATTTTCACTCGGTCAGCAGTACAGCTACGACACCTTCCCGACTTGGACCCATCAGCTCGCTTGGTTGCCCGACAGCTTTGGGTTTGGAGCAGGTGTACCGGCCGTGTCTGCGGCGACTGGGGTGCGTTGGTTCTGCACGCACAAATTGGCTTGGAATGCCGTTAACCCGTTCCCTCATCGGTTGTTTCGCTGGCGCAGCCGTGGGAACTATGAGGTGAACAGCTTGATGCTTCCCCCGATTGGTCGACGAGGTGATCCGGTGGACATGCTCGAGGAGCAGCGCAGTTGGCGAGATCAAACCGGCCGGGACTCAGCTCTCTGGATCCCTGGTGTGGGAGACCACGGTGGCGGTCCTACTGAAGAAATGCTGGAACAAATGCAGCTTTGGAACTCAAATCCAGCAGCTGTGTCCATGCGAAGTGGAACGGTCAGACAATTTTTGGCTGATCTTGAACCGTCAGTCGAGCATTGGCCGGTTTGGCGCGACGAGCTCTATCTCGAGCTCCACCGGGGCTGCGCAACAAGTCGTCCTGATCAAAAGCGGCACAACAAAACTCTGGAGCGGTTGTTGCGTGAGGCGGACACTGCGTCTGCCTTGCTAGCCCTCACCGGCGAACCGTCGCCTCCTAGCGATTGGCGGCCACTGTTGTTTCAACAATTTCACGACATCCTCCCTGGTACATCGATTCCAGAAGTGTTTGATCAGGCCGAGACGCTTTGGCGCGACGCCCGTCGGAAGGGGAAACAACAGCGCGATCTGAGCCTGGCAAAACTTCTTCAGGTCCCCAACGAGAATTTGTCGGGGCAGCACTGGTCTTGGTGCTCACTTCAACCGTTGGCAGCTTGGTCGCCCATGCTTCGCCTCCCGAAGGGTTGCTGGAGTGTGGAAGGCCGCCGCCTTCCTCAGCAGACGTCGTCGATGGGTGGCACTTGGGTGCAATTGCCGCTTCAGCGCGGCATTACTTCTGTGTCACTCGAGCACCAGCCGCTTCAGCCCGTCGATTCACCATCCACCATCGGCCCTGTGCTGATTCAGGAGTTGGGTGATGGTGTCTGGCGGATGGGCAATGGCTTGGTTGAGCTGGATTGCTCATCTGAGGGCATCCTTCAAATCCGAGATTCAAACGGTTGTGATCAACTCTCTGCACCACTGCGGTTGGAGCGTTATCAGGATCGGGGTGAGTTTTGGGATGCCTGGGATCTTGCCGCCGACTACAGCGAGCATTCATTAGGCGTTGACGTTCCTGATGGGCTCCATTGGATTGAGCAAGGCCCATTGGTGGCGCATGCGGTGCTCAGACGACGGTTTGGCTCAAGTGCTTTGCGGATGGATTTGCGCTTGCAGGCGAATCGGCCTTGGTTGGAATTGATTTGTAGTACGCACTGGTCTCAACGCCATGAACTGTTGCGGCTGACGATGCCATTGGCTCGGCCGGCTGTGCGCGTGGCGGCTGATACCAGTGGCGGCGTCATTGAGCGCCCGGCATCACCGATCACTGCAAGGGAACGTGCCCGTTGGGAGTTGCCAGTGATCTCATGGATGGCGTCCCAGGCAGCAGCCCCTGGCGGCGGCCTGGCGGTTTTGCTCGATGGACCGCAAGGGGTCGATTGGGACGCTGATCGTCTGGGTGTTTCGTTGTTGCGAGGGCCAACCTGGCCTGATCCCGGCGCGGATCGCGGTTGGCATCGTCAGCGCATGGCATTGATGCCGATCACTGGCTCCTGGAACGCGGCGGGCGTCACTCAGGCTGCCATTGCATTTCGGGAGCCGGGATGGTGGGGACCACAACCAGCCAAAGCAAAGGAATGGTTTCCGGCCTTGCCCGTCACCCTCACTCCAATTTCTGTTCAGAAGAGTACGGATGGGATTTCCTGTCGCGCCTTAAACGCTGGCCCTGCCCGTTGCCTGTGGCGGCCGGGACATCCTTGGCTGGTTCGGCGTGGGGCGCATGACCCATTCGTTGAGCAAGTGGTGCTTGCGCCGGGAGAATTGGCGGCGCTGCAGCTGCGTCAGTCTTCGTGATCATCAAACGGATCATCCAATTCTTTGGACGGTGGACCGAAGGCTTGGTAGACGCCAAAGCCGGTGAGTCCAAGCACAACGGCCATGACGCCGAGGGCAACAGATAGGGCAGGGGACGACGTTTCCATCACAATCTTTCGGCAGGACCAGCCCCTAACCGGAGCTGGCCCCTACAGTATCCGCACTTCCTTTAACCCGAGACCCAAGCGTCGCCATGGCCCAACGCACCCGTCTGGGAGACCTCCTCCGCCCTCTGAACTCCGAGTACGGCAAGGTCGTTCCCGGTTGGGGCACCACGCCAGTGATGGGCATCTTCATGGTGCTCTTCCTTGTGTTCCTTCTCGTGATCCTTCAGCTGTACAACAAGTCATTGATCCTCGAAGGCATCAATGTCAATTGGAACGGCTTGGGTTAATAAGACACCATGAACGTGTTCGGCGTCGGCCTTCCCGAAATGGCGGTGATCGGCGCCGTGGCCTTATTGGTATTTGGTCCGAAGCGACTGCCTGAGCTCGGCAAAACCCTCGGCAAAACCTTGAAGGGATTTCAATCTGCTTCCAAGGAATTTGAGCGTGAAATTAATAAGGCAATGGCTGAGCCAGAGGCTTTGCCTTCGACGGAACAACAGTCCAACGATGAGCGACCTCCGGGAGCTTGATCCGTCGTGATGCCCCATCAGCTCAGCCTTGTGGTTGGTTTGGGAAACCCTGGGTCGAAGTACGACGGCACCCGACACAACATTGGTTTCATGGCCCTCGAGCGTTTGGCGCGCAGAGAAGGCTTCAGTTTTCGGCAACAGGCCAAGTTGCATGGACTATCGGCTGATAAAGGCTTTGGGGATCAGCGCTTGCGCTTGCTCATGCCTCAAACGTTCATGAACGACAGTGGACGTTCCGTGCGCGCAGCTCTCGATTGGTATGGCTTTCAGCCAGAAGAAATCGTGTTGCTTGTCGACGATATGGACCTCCCTCTTGGACGGTTACGGCTGCGTGCGCAGGGAAGTGCCGGGGGACACAACGGTCTCCGCAGCACGATCCAGCATCTTGGAACGCAAGTCTTCCCTCGATTACGAATTGGAATCGGTGCCCCCGCAGAGAATCCAGCGGAACGACGAGCTCGCACGGTGTCCCATGTGCTTGGTCCCTTCAGTCGAGCTGAACAGCCCTGTGTTGATGCAGTGTTGGATGCAGTTTTGGATGGTTTAGATCGCCTGAAAACGCAGGGCATGGAACGGGCTGGCACCTGGATCAATGGGTTCCGGTATGAATCCCCTTCTGCAACTTGATGGCGGCCCTCCCTGCCACAACAGCCCATCTCCGCGTTTTGCGTCAGTGCTTTCAAGACCAGTGTGTGGAAGGCGAGGTCGCTGCTGGTGGTTTTCAGTGGCAGTTCTATTGGGCGTTTGATCGTGGAGAACTCACGGTGGAACCATCGCTCGGACGAGCCTTGATTCAAGATGCCCTGTTTCGTTTTTTGGTGCGCACCGATTACCGCCTCGAGCCCGGTGGTGATTACAGCTTTACGGTTCGGGCCAAGTTCTAAGTGAGAAATTTGGGGGTGGCCCAGACCATGAACAGCGTTGCTTGAGGTGGTCTTCTGCCATCACGAGGGCGGCGATTGCATCCAGTTCGTGGGGGGGAAGCCTTAACCCTTTTGGGAGAAGACGTTGCCAGCCTTTGGCTGGCCACAAAGCCCAATACCGGTCGCGAGCCCTCAAGGTGGTGCCGTGCTCATTGACTGACTGAACATTGGCAAATCCGTTGAAGTCTTGAACCCACTGGGCACTGCTTGTGCCGTCGCCAACGATGATTTGATCCAGGTTGTGTAGCTCATGCCAATGATCCACCCACGCCTTAACGGCTTCAGGTGGCACCACCTTGCCGGCCAACACACGATTGTGTTCGCTGTCAATCAACACCAATCCGCATTTGCTGCGTCCTGGATCCAGTGCAACCAGACGGCTCAAGGGTTGGACTCCACGGCGACGAAGATTGGGTCAGCACTGTTGCTGTCGCGGGTGGAGATGGCTTGCAAGGTGATTCCCTGCTCCGACCGCTCCATCAGGGTTTGGCCAAGTTGCGCTAGGGCTTGGCCATCGAATTGCAAACCAGCGGTAAGCGAGCCTCGTCGTTTGGCTTCTGCGTAGGCCGAGGCCAGCAACAAATTGAGTCGGGTGCGAATGGCCGCATTACTGCGTTCGCTGGGGTCAAGCCTGACGGAGGCGAGCACATCTCCTTTTTTGGTGACTAAACGGTTGGGATGAACCTCCGGGAAGGCGTAAACCACCGTTTCTCCTCTAAGAACGTTGGTGGCGGATCGCAGCGAGATCACCCAAGTTCCTGGCTTGCTGATGATTCCCTGTAAGCGCTTCACGTCGCTACGAGGAACACGAATGATTTGTTGATCAGGGGCTTGGCCTGGCAAGACTTTGCCGTAAGCATTGAAATTGGCTTCTTGCAGCAGGCGATCGACCACTTGTTTGGCCTGATCGGGTGATTCCATCCGCACGGTCGCGGTTGCAAGTATTTGCCCACTGCGCAGAACAACAGCACCGCGGCGAAGGGCGACAAGATTGCGTTCCAGATCCTTCAATTCTCGTTCCCCCAACTTGATGCGGTTGCGCACCGTGTTGAGTTCGGCTTCGGTTCTTTGGATATCCAGATCTCGAGCAGCGATGTCGCGGCTGAGGCGATCTCTGTCGGCCTCGAGGGTTTGACGTTGCTTCTGTAAAGGAGCCAACTCCTGCCGAAGGGTGTTGGCCCGTTGTTCCGCTGCCTTGAGCTCTGCTTCGATCCGTACGGTTGCTCTGCGGGTTTCGACGCGCTCGCGTTCGGCGGCATCGAGTTGCTCACGGCTGTCTTTCAGCCGCGCTTGGAGGGTATCGAGTTCGAATAGCCCAACCCGCAGTTGCCGACTCACCAAAAGCATGAGGCCAAGCGAGAGGGCGCTGATCAGGCTGCCCGTCAGCACCGTGATCACCACAGCAGTGCGCCGGGGTCGCATGTTGAACAAGCTCAAACGAGCTTTACCGACTCGACTGCCAAGGCGATCGCCGAGGGTGGACAAAATGCCCCCGAGGATTAGGAGGGACAGAATCAGCAGCCAGCCACTCATGGCATTAGCCCTCGGCTGCAGATGCGATCAGCTGAACCGTTTGGCCAAGGCGATCGGATCGAGAACGGTGATTTTCTTGCGGTCAATCTGTACGAGACCGGATTGACGCAAGTCTCCCAGCAGACGCGTGATTGTTACGCGGGTTGAGCCAATGGCTTCAGCGATCGCTTGATGAGACAGCCGAAGATCAATCGTGATTCCCAGTTCATCAGGCACTCCGAAGTCTCGGCAAAGCACCAGTAAAAAGCTCACCAGCCGGGACGACATATCCCGATGTGTGAGCGTTTCGATCATCGTTTCGGTTTGCAGGATCCTGCTGGAGAGGCCTTGTAAAAGCCTGAGTCCAACTGCCGTATCAGCTTCAATGGCGTTGCGCACTGAGGTGGCAGGTGCCGTCACCATCTCAACGCGGGTGAAGGCGACTGCGTGATAAAAGCGATCCGAGCGTTGACCGGTGAGTAGGGACAGCACACCGAACAGGCTGTTTTCCCTGAGAAGAGCAACCGTGATTTCTTCACCAGATTCGTAAACCCTTGAAAGGCGCACAGCGCCCCGTCGAATCAGATAGACGCGTTCCGCCGGGTCTCCCGGGAAAAAAATTGTTTTACTGCGCTCCACCATCTCCGTGCTGGCACCTTCCAGCCCGCGGATCACCTCCATCAAGGATCGAGGACCTGAGGGCTGAGTGTTCGCTACAGCGTTACTAAGAGGTGCATAGCGGGTAAAACCAGTGCTGGTGCTCATGACTGGCTCGCAATTGCTTTGAAAGTTACGGATCTGCCTGGATGTGTCCTGTAGCGGTTATTACGCATTGGGTGTTCACTCAGATACCAGGGCCTGCCGCTGAGCCTCCATTAGTTGTCGGACGCCGGGTTCAGCCAGGTCCAGGAGTGCATCCAACTGGGCACGGCTGAAGGGCGCGCCCTCGGCGGTTCCCTGAATTTCGAGCAGTCGGCCATCGTCCGCTTGCACCACATTGAGATCCACCTCAGCTCGACTGTCTTCGCTGTAGTCGAGGTCTAGCAGCGCCTGGCTGTCCACTAACCCAACGGAGACAGCAGCAACTTGGCTTTGAAGAGGGGAGTTCTCAAGAATCCCCTGGGAAACGAGGCGGCTACAGGCCCGGTGCAACGCCAGCCAGGCCCCGGTGATGGCCGCTGTGCGGGTGCCTGCATCCGCTTGGATCACGTCGCAGTCGATCAGCAAGGTTCGCTCTCCCAGTTGTGCCATGTCAACGGCGGCCCGAAGGCTGCGCCCGATCAAACGTTGAATTTCTTGGGTGCGGCCGGACAGCTTCATCAACTCACGCCCTTGCCGTTGCGGTGTTGACCCGGGTAGGAGGCGGTACTCAGCACTGAGCCACCCGAGCCCTTCGCCTCGACGCCAGCGCGGCACGTTGTCATCGAGGCAAACGCTGCAGAGAACAGTTGTTCGACCGGTTCTCACAGTGACTGAACTCAAGGCGAATCCCATTGGATCCCAAGTCACGGAAAACGGGCGCAGAGCATTGCGGCAGCGGCCATCGGCTCGGGACTGGGATGGATCGCTCATGGCTCAGAAGAAGTGACGTCAGCCTCGCAGTTCCCTCCGCTTTGCGCTTGAGCCACCATGGGTAGTGTCGATTGCCTTGTGGAATGGCATAACGCCGCTACATTCAAGGTCTTCCGGGTTGTCCCGGCGTGACCTGAGCCGATGATCGCAAGCCTGACCGACCGCCATCAATCCCAAGAGATTCGCTCTCTCGATGGCGATCAGCGTTCCACAGAACGAGTTGGTTTGAGGCCAGTTCCGAATGCAACGCAACCGCCGCCGCCAGCCCTGCATCTAGTCGCTCCAGAGGGTCAGCTTCAGGTGCATACAGCTCCTTATCGCGGCAGTTTTTCCAATGTGCTGAGCCAGGCGGTGCGAGCAGCTGGGCTCGGTAGCCGCGTTTTGATAAGTCAGTTTTTGAAGGGGGGTGTGCAACAGGGCCCATCGGGCCGTGTGCAGTTATGTGGAGGACTTGTCTGGCTGCGCCCTGATGTTCCCGCTTGCGTAGCGGAGCCGAACTTGGATGGTTGCCGTGATGCGGTACAAGCGGTCTGGGCGATTTGTCGTCAGCACCTCATGATTGGAGATCTTGATCAGCTCGTTCTTGATGAGATTGGCCTGGCCATCGGCTTTGGCTATATCGATGAAGCTGAAGTGCTTTCAGCTCTTGAGCAACGACCAGGCTCGATGGATGTGATCATCACTGGGCCCGCCATCCCTTCCAATGTTGTGGCGATGGCTGATCAAGTCACGGAACTACGCCGAGGTTTCTGATGCTCAAGTGTGATCGTTGGATTACGGAACAAGCCGGGCAGGGCATGCTCGAGCCATTCCAGTCGGGGCTGGTTCGCCACCTTGATCCCGATAAGCGCGAAAGCCCTGTGCTCAGTTTTGGGTGTTCGTCCTATGGCTATGACCTTCGGCTGTCGCCGCAAGAGTTTTTGATTTTTAGGCACGTGCCTGGCACGGTGATGAATCCGAAACGGTTCAATCCAGCCAACCTTGAACCCACACCGTTGCATGAAGATGAAGACGGTCGTTATTTCATTCTTCCGGCCCATTCCTATGGCCTCGGTGTGGCTTTAGAGAAGATGAAAGTTCCTCCCAATATCACAGTTATTTGTCTTGGAAAAAGTACTTATGCTCGGCTCGGAATTATCGTGAACACCACGCCTGCAGAGGCGGGTTGGGAAGGTCACCTCACCCTTGAATTCAGCAATAGTTCAGGGGCTGATTGCCGTATTTATGCAGATGAGGGCATCTGTCAGTTGCTATTTTTTGAAGGCGAGCCTTGTTCTACTACCTACAGCGATCGTCAAGGAAAATATCAACACCAGCCTGAACGCGTCACTTTAGCCAAGGTGTAATAATGCTTCAATTTTCAACTAAAAATTATTAATTTACTTCGCCAATCATCTGTTTTTATGGAGCGAGACGGGCTTTGTGCAGCCTTGTTTTCTCATACCAAGCGGCAAATTCTGGCGTCCAGGCTTGGAGATGGGGCCACATCAGATCACAAAGTTCGCGGATTTCCTGTTGGGCATCGAGTTTGGCCCTTAGATCCATGAAATGTAGGAAAGCTCTGAGCGTGAAGCTCACCACAAAATGCTGTCGATAATCGAAAGGAAGAATCCCGCGTGCATGTTCTTCTGCGAAGCCTGCTTCGAGTAATTCTTGGTATCGATCAGCGCTGATTTTGCAGTGATGGAGATCTTTATCCCGTTCAGCTTGGCCGTATGCATATTTCTTGCCTTGGCGGTTGCTGTATTGCCCCACCGGGCGCAAATAGAACACCTCCTCAAGGTCGAGTTCACCAGCTGCAGCCCTGCAGATGCGTTCGCCGGTGTATCGCATCGACTGCACATCAAAGCTCACACCCACCCGGTGGGTCCGCGCCTGTTGCATCACTGAATGAGGAAACCAGCCCACGTTTAAAACGATCTGGGCATGTTCCATGGGGCCGTAGTGGCCTCGCTCCCCAGCCAGCAGACGCTTGACGCAGACTTCGCCCGCTTTGGTTTCGTCGGGCCATTGTTCGCGGTCGGCTGCAACAAAACCCTCGCTGTAGTCCTGGTGCATCCCCACGTAGACGCACTGTTGGGGATTTGGGGTTGCCGCGATGAGGTCGACCCGGAAGCGGGGATCCATGGAGCTAGCAGATCGTCATTGTGTACTGATCATGGCGACAGAGCCGAACTCTCTCAAGTCAGCTGTGGCTTCGAGGACCGGTTTGCACCACCGATGCTTGAAATGTGTTCTCACCCTCGAGGCTGCTGACGCTTCCCACGCCTCGAAGTTGCGGTAGCGGTTGATCATTCATCAGTGCTGCACTGATGGCTTGTAGTTCCTCTGGTTTTCGTAGGCCAATCGATTTGCCGCGGGGTTGGCCGTCTGCCGAAAACAAATTGAGTTGCGGTATCCCATTCACTTCGTAGCGATTCACCAGGTCTTGCCAACGGGGGTTATCAACATTCACCAAAACAACGTCAAGACGGTTTTGCGTCGATCGCTCAAGCTCCAGCATCGCTGGGGCCATCTCCCGACACACTTGGCACCAATCGGCGTAGAACTCGATCATCGTTGGTTTGCCGTTGGTGAGAGCAACCTCCGGTTCAACCGAGCGTCGGGCAAGTTGTTCCATCGGGGTTTCACTTTGGATTCCTCCCCGCATGAATAGAAGTCCAATGGCCAGTGCGACTGCGATCACCACGAGGACAACCTGCTGAAGCCGGCCCAGCGGCATGGGCTGAGGGCTACCGGTCATCAGTCGTGTGCAAGTGACGTCACTTTGGCAGCTACTTCAAGGCAACGGGCTTAGCGTGAGCCCATGGCTTTGTTGCGTTTGCTGAGCCTGCCGGTGCGGGCACCGTTCCTGACGTTGCTGTTTTGTGTTGCCGTGGTCTTGGGCAATCACTGGAACCTTGTCCAACCCTTGTTCAGCAACGCCCGGGGCATCACCCCAGAACTCTTTTGGTCTCTGGAGCTGATTCAGGTGCTCACTGTTGTGGTGGTGTGCACAATGCCGTCCCTGGTGATGCGGCAGTTTTCGTTGTTGATGGCCTACAGCCGGGTCATGACCTTGATGGTCAATCTTTTGGTTGTGGTGACAGTGGGCATTTATGTGCTGTTTCTCAACATGCTCAGTGACCTTTTGGTGCTGGCATCTGCGGTGCTTTTGGCCCGCCTTGATCTAGCTCGTATTGGGATTTCCTTTCGGCCATCAACGTCGATGTTCTTGATGGCCTTCATTGTGTTCACGGGCATTGGTCTGGGTCATTTGTTGCCCAACCCCGCCCAGGGTTGGTTTGCAAAAAACCTTGTCCCTACCTAAGTAGCCAAACAAATTGTCGAGAACTTTTTTGGTGTAGTAGCGCGTTTCCGGATAGGGAATGCGCTCCACCCATAGGGCAGGTGCATCGTTGAGATCTTGAGTCGACCATGACCCCACAGCTCCGGGGCCAGCGTTGTAGCTAGCGATGCTGCGAAAGGGATCTCCTTGCCATTGCTGAAGTAGTTGCCGTAGGTAGGTCGCACCCAGTTCGGCGTTTTGCTTCGGCTCTCTGATTTCGTCCTCTGTCAGCTGAGCTCCCGCGAGTTCTCTGGCGGTGGCTGGCATTAATTGCATGAGGCCAATCGCTCCCGCAGTGGAGGTCACGCCTGATGCGAATCGAGATTCTTGTTTGCTGACGGCGAAGAGCAGCTCGAGAGGCAGTTTTTGGGAGTTCGCTGCTGGACGGAGGACCTCTTCAAAGATGCGCGGGTGCTGGCTGTGTTGAAGGTCGATTCGTGCACGGCAGTTGGCTGACCGCCAGCGCAGGTTGAGCCACCGCAATTGATCGAGAGCCATCCAGCTGTCTCCAACGGCCAAGCGAAGCCTGCCTTCGACCAATTGTTCTGGCTTGGGTTGTGGTCTGCTGGGATCAATCCCGCT
>Ga0209251_1001145_pt1 | contig 21290 bp, 13 predicted proteins | sample SaaInlV_100m_DNA_6_FD_184665 | JGI IMG/M metagenome (GOLD analysis project Ga0209251, IMG submission 184665) | Marine microbial communities from expanding oxygen minimum zones in the Saanich Inlet - Saanich Inlet SI073_LV_10m_DNA (SPAdes) (version 2) | ecosystem: Environmental > Aquatic > Marine... | reverse complement strand
AGTTGGGCGGCGCCCTCGAAGCGCACATCGGTGACAGGAACACTGTGACGGAGGCGAACGAAGTAGTCCTGGAAGGAGACGTCGCCCTCGGTTGTCGTGGTGACGACGGTGGCTCGACGCTCATCGGTCATCGGAAGGAGCCGCAGTCCGAGCCCCCAAGCGGCGACGATTTCCGAAGTCACTTCGGTCAGGCTCGCGCCTTCAGCCAGACGGGCCGTGCGATAGAAATGCGTCGCAAGATCTTGGTCGCCCAGATTAAACCAACGGGTTGCCGCCGCTGACCCCTCGGGACGCACCGCCTCGAATCGCTCGAGTGCGCCCATCGCCGTCCACGTCTCGTTCCGCAACCCCCATCCTCGCTCGGGGTCGGTCGCGTCGGCGAGCGTGTAGATGATCGTGTCCAAGTCGGGCGAGATCGATAGGCCATGGAGCTGCGTATCGTCGCCGGTGTTGACGACTGCAGTCACCTTCGCCGGATCGATTGCATCGAGCAACCCGTTCAGAAAACGGGCGGCGCCGACGCCGCCGGAAACCACGGTGACGGTGGGCGTCGCAGCCATCGTGGGCAGTGTTGTGTCCGTGGTCGCGTTCATCGTGCTCCGTTCACCAGGTCGTGGTACAGATTGGTCAGAAGCGACGCAGTGGTCGCCCATGAGAACCGGTCGAGATTGCGGCTCGCCTGGAGCGCGAGCTTCGAACGAACGGCGTCGCTGGTCACGGCCAAGTGCAGGTTTGCTGCGATGGCATCGATGTCGTGGGGCGACGAGAAGAGTGCCGCTGAGCCGGCGATCTCGGGGATGGATCCTGCAGTGCTCGCGACGATCGGCAGCCCTGCCTGCTGCGCTTCGAGCAGCGGAAACCCGAAACCCTCATCGAGCGAGACGTAGCCCAACGCGGTGGCGTGACCCAGGAGTTGTGACTTGAGTGCCTCGTCGACGACACCGAGCTGGATGATCCGATCAGCAATCGTTGGGGCCAACCGTTCGATCGCGGTATCGACTGCTGCCTGGTCGTTGCCAGGTGCGCCCGCGATCACGAGGCGTACGGTCGGGTGTTCAGCGGCGAGCCGTTCGAATGCAGCGATGAGCGATCGAACGTTCTTGCGTCGTTCAACCGTGCCAAGCGACAACACAAATGGTTGTCCTGGTTGAATGCCGACGTCAACAGGCGAGAAACCGTCGGCCGTTGGAGCGGGTGGGGGGCCGAGCAGGACCGTGGTCACTGCGTCGGTGTCGAGAAGGTCGCGGACCCGAGTCGTGGTTGCATCGGAACACGTCAGCACGTGGGCACCCGTCTGTACCGACCGGCGCAGGACGTCGCCTGCCCGACGGACGTCCGGTGTTGCGTCGTCGGGATGATCGAGGAACCAGCAGTCGTAGACCGAGACCAGTCGCGGGCAACGCGTTGGTGGCACGACGTAGTTCGTGCCGTGGACGAGGTCGGGCCGGCCGATCACGCGGTCGACCGGGGGAGCGGGGTGACGCCACCAGCGGTGCGCCACCGCGGCAGGGAGCGGAAGCTTGCGGATTCCCGACACAGGGCGCGCCCGGAGGCTGAGAAGATACGGCGAAATCTCAACTGTGTCGGTGTCGCGGAGTGCGTCGAGTGTGCCTCTGACGGCCTGCCCGACCCCGGTGCGATGCCCGTGCAGTGGACCGACATCGAAACCGATGCTGAGCCGGCGGGATGGAGAGCGTCCCCCAGATCGAGTTGGCGTGCTCCGATCACTCATCCTCAGCGATAGTACCGAGCGACCTGCTTGGGCAGGTAGAGGGATGTCTGCCAGCTAGCCTCTCGACCTTATGCCACGCGCTTTGATCACCGGTATCACGGGCCAGGATGGCCATCATCTCGCTGAGTTCCTTCACGGGAAGGGCTACGACGTCTACGGGATGATCAAGGGGCAGAACAACCCGCGAGCCGCGAAGCTGCAAGAAGAGATGCCGTTCGTCGAGTTGATTCCTGGCGATTTGGCTGATCTGCCGTCGCTGGTTGCCGCGTTGCAGATCGCGCAGCCTGATGAGGTGTACAACCTGGGAGCGATCAGCTTTGTCGCCCTGTCGTTCAGCCAGGCTGAACTCACGGCAAACACGACAGGTTTGGGCGTGTTGCGGATGCTCGAAGCAATCCGCATGGTGGGTGGGGCGCAGAACAACCCGATCCGCTTCTATCAAGCGTCGTCGTCGGAGATGTTCGGACAGGTCCGTGAGACTCCGCAGACCGAACTGACTCCGTTCCATCCTCGGTCGCCGTACGGCTGCGCGAAGGTGTTTGGTCACGACATTGTCGTGAACTACCGCGAGTCCTATGACATGCATGCTTCGTCCGGCATTCTCTTCAACCACGAGGGTCCGCGCCGAGGCATCGAGTTCGTCACCCGTAAAATCTCGAACGCTGCGGCTCGGGTCAAGCTGGGGTTGCAGCACGAGTTGGTGATGGGGACCTTGGATGCGAAACGCGATTGGGGTTACGCCGGCGATTATGTCGAGGCAATGTGGATGATGTTGCAGCAGGACGAGCCGGATGATTTCGTGATCTCGACTGGTGAGACGCACACGGTGCAGGAGTTCGTCGAGAAGGCATTCGCATACGCGGGGCTCGAAGATTGGGAGCAGTATGTGCGCCAGGACCCGAAGTTCTTCCGTCCTGCCGAAGTCGACCTGTTGATCGGTGACTCAGCCAAGGCCAAGGCCGTGCTCGGTTGGGAACCCAAGGTCGGCTTCGACGAACTCGTCAAGATGATGGTGGACAACGACCTCGCTCTCGAGGCTGCCAAAGCCAACCGCAGCTGAACGGTCGTCCGGAGTTTCAGCTTTCGAAGGGCATATCGGTGATGGCATCCATGATCGAGCCCTGATCGGGGGTGGCCCCGGACTGCAGCTTGTAGCGCAACGCGATTGCGAAGCTGACCATTGCTGCGATCGACGAGGCGAGCAGGCCGATCTCGATCCGGCGGAAGACTTCCTCGCCCCCCAAATAGGTCGCCACGACGAAGGTGGCCGCGCCGATGCCCCAACCCAGTGCGACCAATGCGTGACCCTTGAGGGCAATGACCGCCTGCGCAGTCGCCAACGCCAACATGTAGCACGCGCTGGAAAACGCGAGGAGCGCCAGGGTCCGCCCGGACAATTCAGCGTCATAGACGATCTCGATCACCCATGGGCCGAGCAGGAACGCTCCTGACGTGCCGACCACGCCGACGACCAGCACGACGTACATCAGTTTCTTCAGCCCAGATCGGAACTCATCGAGTTCGCCGCGAGCGGCAAGTCGGCTCAGACGCGGGAGCAGTGCGGCCTGGACGGCTTGGAACAGGAAGAGCGGAATACGCGCGAGCAGTACGCCGTAGCTGAATTGCGTGACCAGCGCAGCCTGATCGTCGTCAGCGAGCAGGCTGGCGGCAATCGGGCCGGCGTTCAGGAGCGATGCGGCAAAAATGGAGCCGAGCAGCAGCCACCCCAGGTTGGGGGTGACTTCGATCCAGGATGCGGGTGGGCCGTCGTCAGTGTGCAATCCGCCGCGGATGTAGACGTAGCCGACAGCAAACAACGGCGAGACGGCAACAGCCAGCCCGTAAGCGCCGGCTGCGGTGACCCCGACAACGGCCAGAGCAATACAGAGCACGATCCGCACAACGCCGTCCGAGGCCAAGATGATGCCGTACTCGCGGAAGCGACCGCTGCCCGAGCAGATGCCGCGAGCGAGGTGCGCTGGGGCGTATGCAGAGAATGCCAGCACGAGGGCCAGGACCATGAACATGTTGCCGTCAAACAGGCTGTCGGCAAGGAGCTGGCTCGCTGCGGCAATAACGAGCACCACCAGGGCGGTGAGTCCGGCGCCGAGCAGGACGATCTTGCGCACGACGGGTCGTGTGCCTTGACCGATTGCGCGGCGATGGGCCAATGCCCGACCGAGTTCCTGCTCGAGGGGCAGAAAGAAGCCGGGCGCGAGGGCAAAGGTGGTAAACCACAGCGACGTGATCGGCTCGAATTCCTCATCGCCGCCGACTGCAGCGACACCGACTTTGAAGAAGGCGTACGTTGCAAAGCCTGCGATGAGGAGGGCAATGCCAACGGGAATCGTGCCTTCAGGTAGCGGGATTCGGTCGCGGGGGGCCGACGGCGGCGCGTCGGGGGAGTCTGAGGGGGTCATGAACGACGAGGTGGGAGATCAGCTGCGCAGCGCGCGTTCGATTTCTCGTCGCTGCACCTGCGCGCGCTGGAACGCGAGTAATCCGAGTCCAACGCCAACGTAGGTCGCATCTTTGGCGACGTCGGCAGCTCGCTGAGCAATGGAGTTCGACACGCTGCGAGCGCGACGGGCAGCGGGAGCGACGTCGAAGTTGGTCAGGTCGACCGAGTGCCAGGGCGTCATGTGACAGAGGCTACCCCGCCGCTCCCGGGCATGACCCTGGCACGGCAGAGAGCGCAGCTAGCCTCGCTCCATCGTGGAACTGGAAACTCAACAGGCGCCGCCCGTCGTCGTGGTCGTCGTCGTGCATGAACCGGGGGAGTGGTTCGACGAGACGATCGACGCGCTCGCCGATCAGGACTACCCCAATCTTCGGTTTCTCTTCCTGGCATCGGACGCAGACGACGAGTTGCAGACTCGGATCAAGGTGCGGATGCCAAAGGCATTCGTCCGCACCGTCGGGGCTCATCTGGGGTTCGGAGCGACCGCCAATGAAGTGCTGCGGCTTGTCGAAGGCGACAAGGGATTTTTCCTGTTCTGTCACGATGACGTCGCTCCAGAACCCGATGCGGTTCGCCTGCTCGTTGAAGAGATCTATCGCTCGAATGCCGGCATGGTGGGGCCCAAGATCGTCGAATGGGATGACCCGGGCGTGCTCCAGACGGTCGGGCTTGGCGTCGATCGCTTTGGGGAAATCGACGTGGGTGTTGAAGTTGGCGAGATGGATCAGGAGCAGCACGACGGTGTTCGCGATGTGTTCGCGCTGCCTTCGGCATTCCTGCTCGCGCGTGCCGACCTGTTCCGTGAAATCGGTGGCTTCGATCCGTCGATCTCGTTCTATGGGGACGACATCGACTTGTGCTGGCGCCTTCATCACAGCGGCGCCCGCGTCATCGTGGTGCCAACCGCTCGTGTACGTCACCGCGGTGAGCTGGCCAAGCGGCGACCTGATCTGCACCACGGCATGCTCAAGGCCAAGCACCGCATGCGGACTGTCGCGACATTGACCGGGTCGACGCGCCTGCCCGGTCGAACCTTGGAGTTGGTGCTGCTCACGCTCGCCGAGTTGGTGGGCGGGATCTTCACCGGACGCCTCAGAGAAGCGTGGGCGTCCTTGCGCGCGCTGGTCGGTTTGCTGCCCCGCTCGATGTCACTCCTGGCTCGTCGCCGTGCGGTCAAGCCATTGCGTCGAGTTCCCGAACGTGAGGTGCTCGGTCTGCAGATTCGTGGCAGTGCTCGGCTCACTGGATTTCTTCGGACCCGCGAGACGGCAACATTCGTCGGTGCAGATTCGAGCATCCGACGGTGGAAGGACAGCACCACCGCACCGGTGCTGGCATGGATCGGTGTACTTGCGGCGATTCTGATCGGGAGCAGGCAGTTCATCTCGAGCGGGGTTCCCGCCGTCGGGGAGTTTCTGTCGATGCCCGAGAGCCCGCGTGTTCTGCTGTCGTCGTATACGTCCGCTTGGAACGGCAACGGGTTCGGTGCAACGTCAGCCAATCCGACCGGATGGGCCACGCTCTCCGGCTTGTCGGTGTTCACGCTGTTCCGGATGGGTGCCCTGCACACCGGGTTCATTATCGGTCTGGTGATCGTCGGACTCATCGGCGTCTGGAAGCTCGCCACCGTGTTCCCATCGGTCCGAGCAAGAATCGCTGCACTGGTCGTCTATGCAGCCAGTCCGCTCGTTGTCGGGGCAATGTCGACCGGTCGACTGACGGTGCTCATCGCCTTCGCTTCGTCGCCATGGATCGTGCACACGATCCGTCGGGCCGTCGGGGTCGAGACAGCCGACCCGCGTAGTGCCGCACTTGACCTGGCCGACGGTGTCGTTGCGCTTTCCTGGCCAGAACGCACCCGTCGGACGGCCGGAGCGGCGCTTGTCATCGGACTCGCCGCAGCGTTTACCCCGGTGATGGTGTTTGTGGCGCTCGCGATCGCCATCGTGCTCGGAGCGGCGACGCTGCTGGCGCTCGCGCCGTGGCGGACCGCGCTCCTCTACGTTGGCGTAGGCATCGCAGCGTCCATCGGTGGGCTCCTCCTGAACTTTCCCTGGTTTCCCTCCTGGTCCTGGGAGCAACTCGTCGGTCCGCCACCGATTGGCGACCCCGGTGTCGGTCTCGCCGACCTGGCGTCGTTCCAGATCGGCATTGCCGACTTCGCGTACCTCTCGTTGGCGCTGTACGTGCCCGTCATTGCTGCAATCGCGCTGGGCCGCGCTTGGCGCCTGACGTGGGCGGTTCGCTCCGGATTACTGGTTGTCGTCTTCGGCGCGGCGGCGATCTTGGCTGACAGCGGATCGCTGCCGTTCAACGGACCGGAGGCCGGGGTGCTGCTCGCGCCGGTGGCGGTGGGACTCGCAATCTCATCGGCCGCAGCGTTGGCTGCATTCGACCTGGACGTCCGCGGGGGTTCGTTCGGGTGGCGTCAGCCGCTCGGCCTGCTCGCCAGCGTCGGCGTTGTCATCGGAGTGTTTCCTGGTGTCGTTGCGTTGGGCGATGGGGCATGGAACACCCCGACGACACCGCTCTCGGTGCTGATTGAGGCGCAACTGCCCGACGACGCTCAGGATCGCGTGCTCGAGGAGAGCAATGAGAATGGACCGCTGATCGATCCCGGTGTTGGTGGTTACAACGTGTTGCTGGTCGGCGACGCGAGGCTGCTGCCGGTTCCCGCAGTCGAGTATCGCGATGGCGTGTCGTACGCGGTGATTGGCGACAGGCCACTCGACATCAGAGATCGTTGGGCTGCACCTGACAGCGATGCGGCCGATGCGGTTGAGATGGCCCTCGACCAAATGGCAAGTTCTTCCACGTTGCGAGCCGGGCGACTCCTCGCCCCGCTTGGAATTCGTTTTATCGTGGTTCCGGAGTTCGACAACGTCGAGTCGACGACTGCCGAACCGCTGCCGCTGCCTGGTGGCCTGATCTCAGCACTCGAGGACCAGCTCGACCTGACTTCGGTGACCGGGCTGCCGACGCTCGAAGTCTTCGCGAACACGGCATGGTTGCCAGTGGTGAGTCAGTTGACCGGGACTACGGCGGAGGCGAGTGAATCGGCTGGGGCAGGTGCGCTTGTCCGGGCGGATCTGTCCTCGGCTTCACCGGCGTTCCTCGGCGCGGATCAGACCGCAGCATCCTCTGACGACGTTGTCCCCGGTGTGATTCACCTTGCGGTGCCGTTCGACGAGAACTGGTCGCTCACCGTTGAAGGGGAGTCGATCGAGCCTCGCCGGGCGTTCGGTGTGACCACCGCGTTCGATGTCGAGCGACAGGGTAATGCCGTCCTCGAATACTCGAGTCCGTCATTGCGATTGCTGCTGTTGCTCGTGCAAGTGGTGCTGTGGCTCGCGGTGTTGTTCGCAGCGACACGGGTCAGCATTCCGTTGGCCCGGCGCCGGGGCACGCTCGTCGCCGACGAAACGCTGATTGATTTCGACGATCTCACCGGAGCGGTCGCGTGGCCGGTCCTCGATCCGGGTCTTGACATGACTGGACAGGTTGCCCGAGCCCAGGTGCTCCCGATCGCCGACGGCGACGGCAACGACACTGGCGATATCGGCGGCGAAATCGACGAGGCCAACGATCACGATGATGACGACATGGGCGATGAGATCGAGTCCATTGATGCCGAGCAGGTGGACGCCGATCTGACTGACGGCAGGGTCGATGAGTCGGCTGGGGATCAGAACGAGGGCGACCGATGAACCGCCGCTCGATTCCTGCTTTCATCATCGTGTTGGCCGGCATGATCGCCCTCGTCGTCGTTGGGCGAAACACCGAGGAGCGGCCGGCTCCGGTGTTCTCATCGCCGGCGGGTACGTGGATGCCATCGGTGACGGACATCGGTTCGTTGACCGGCAGCTGGTTCTGTCCCGGAGTGCCGGCGACTGGCGAGGACGGCGTCGGCGGCTCGGTCGTGATCTCCAACCGCGCCAGCGATGTGCTCGAAGGTCGGTTCACCGTGCTCAGTCCTGAGGGACTTGCAGCCGAGCAGAGCTTCAGCGTGGGCGCGTGGTCCCAGAGCACGATCGATGTCGATGCGTTCGTCACGGCGGCGTTTGCAAGTGTGGTCGTCGAGATTGATGGCGGGCAGGGGTTTGTCGAGCAGGTGGCCAATCATCCCGCTGGCGACTCCGTCACCCCATGCGCGGATGACACCTCGAGCGAATGGCACCTCGCCGATGGTTTCACGGCAGGGGGGAGCACCGAGACGCTCGTGCTGACCAACCCGTACGACGACCTCGTTTTGACCGACCTCACGTTTTCAACCGAGTCCGGCTTCAGTGAGCCCAACGCGTTCAAAGGATTCTCGGTTCCACCGAAGTCGGTGAAGGTGATTTCGATTGCCGAGCTCGGAAACCGTGACGAGCCGATCATTGCGGCGAGCGTCACGACTCGGAGTGGTCGTCTCGTTGTGGGTCGAGCACAACACTTCACGGGCGCGGGCCGCCTTGGCTACGACGTCTCGTTGGCGGCACCAGCGCTGCGCGACCAGTGGTGGTTCGCCGATGGCGAACGCGGCGAAGGCGTCACCGAGACCTTCTCGATCTACAACCCGACCGACAACGACGTCTCGGTCACGCCGTTCTTCTTAGGGCTCCCTTTGGAGTTTGATGGCGGCGGGTTCGCCCCCATCGAGGTCCCGGCGCGCCAGGTGGTGGTGTTCGCGCCGTTCGAAGGTGCCGACGACGCCGCTGATGCCACGTCCGATTCCGGGTTCTTCGCGACGCGCATCCCGAATGGGCGCCATGCGATTGTCTTTTCGACGTTGTCGGACCCCTCGGTGGTTGTGGAACGCGTCCTCACGCGACCGTTCGGCGAGACCATCGCCACCAGCGTCGTGCAAGGTGCACCGCCACGGCCCGATGGGTTTGTGGCAAACCGCTGGCATGTCGGCATCGGACCGACCGAGCCGACGGAGGCCGCCCTGGTCGTCTACAACGTCGATCAGGAGCAGGCGACGATCACGATCGAAGCGGTTGGCCCTGGTGGCCCGTCGGCGATTCCGAGTCTCACCGATATTCCGCTCGGACCTGGCGCCGTGCTCACGATCGACCTCGTCGCACCTGATGCGCTGGGGCAAGAACTCATCGTGAACGCCTCGAACCGTGTCTTCATCGAGCGGTCGCTCGAACGGGGCGGAGAGCTTTCGGGGCGTTCGGGTTCATGGGCGCTGCCCGCTTCTGATTTCTGACCTCTTCTCGCCGGGGCGCGGGCCGGTCGGAGAGGATCCCGCTGCAGGGGTACGGTCAGTGACGGTGAGCGAACCGATGGTTGATCCGAACGCGATGCCCGAACCGGGACGCGACGCTTGGATGGCCGTCGGGGTGACGACCTTGGTCTTCTTCCTCGTCGTGATCGATGTCGCCGCGGTCAACGTTGCGTTCCCGTCAATTCGTGATGACTTTGAGGTATCAGACGCGACGTTGGGGTGGGTGATCTCCGGTTACAACATCACCGTTGCGTCGTTGCTCATGGTGGCCGGTCGTTACGCCGACAGCCTCGGACGCAAACGGCTCTTTCTTCCCGGTGTGGCCATTTTCATGCTCGGGTCGATGCTGTCTGGTCTGGCACCGAGCGCAGGGCTGCTGATTGCGGCGCGCGTCGTGCAGGGCGTCGGAGGTGCGATTATTTCGCCGACGGCAATCGCTGTGGTGCTCCCTGCGTTTCCGGCGCACAAGCGGTCCACGGTCATTGGAATCACCGGAGCGACGGGAGCATTGGGCGCAGTTGCCGGACCGGCGCTGGGCGCGTTCATCACCGACGCGTGGTCATGGCGAGGGATTTTTCTCATCAACGTGCCGCTCTGTCTCATCGTGCTGGCGATTGCGCCGAAGCTGCTGACCGAGTCCAAGGACCCGGCCGCAACCGGTCGTGTTGACCTGCTCGGCGTGCCGTTGGGAACGGCCGGTGTTGCAGCGGTCATGTTCGCGATCGTGCGGTCCGAGTCGGCTGGCCTCACGGACCCCACCACCGTCGCGTTGTTCATCGTCGGCATCGCCCTGATCGCGGCGTTGGTCCGTCGCTCTGCTCATCAGGACGAACCTCTGATCGAACTCGACTTGTTCAGGCATCGATCGTTTTCGAGTACAAATCTCGGCTTAGCGTTCTACTCGATGGCCTTCACCTCGGGCTTCTTGGTCAACTCTCTGCTCCTGCAGGAGCTGTGGGGCCAGTCGTTGGTCACGACCGGCGCGGCGTTGATGCTCAGCCCGCTCATTGCCGCGGCGGTGTCGCCGTTTGCCGGGAGGTGGGCCGATCGTGTCGGCCATCGCTGGATTCTCACGGTCGGCAGCCTCTGCTGTGCTGCCGGCTACCTCGGGTATCGACTCGTGCTCACGGGCGAGCCGGCGGTGTGGAATCGATTTGTGCCGATGTCCGTGCTGGTTGGAATCGGTGTCGGGGCCACGATCGCCACTTGGGCGAGCGCTGGGCTGGCGGACGTTGAGCCCGCCAAGTTCGGGACGTCCAACGCGATGATTCGAACGACGCAGCAGGTGTTCTACGCCTTGGGTATCTCGGTCGCGATCGCCATCATCTCCAGAGGGGTTGGCGACACGGTCGTTGCCAACTATCACCTGGCGTGGTGGTTCGTCAGCGGCTGCTACGCAGTGAGCGCGCTCGTCGTGGCGATGACGTTCCCGTCGGGATCGAGTCGGAGCCGCGTGGCCTGATCGGCGGGTTTTGATGCGAATTGCATCGGCCGCGCTCGCACCTAGCCTGAAGCCTCGATGGAACGTCTCATCATTGCCGCAGTGCTCATCGCCGTTGTGGGTGTCGTTGCCCTGGTCAGTCGGCAGCGGCGGACCGCCGACGCCCCCACCCAGCGCGAGTACAACGTGCCACAACAACTCGACCGCGCCGACTTCGTCCGTCCCGATGCGCCATGGTTGGTGGCGGTCTTCAGTTCAGCGACGTGCGACGTGTGTGCGGGCGTGGCCGAGCGGGCCGCGATCCTCGAATCCAGTGAAGTGGCTGTTGCTGTCGTCGAGTACGGCGATGCACGAGCGCTGCACGAAAAGTACAAGATCGATGCCGTGCCGACGCTCGTCGTGAGCGATGCACAAGGCGTCACTCGCAAGCACTTTCTCGGCCCGGTCAATGCCACCGATATGTGGGCAGCTGTGGCCGAAGCCCGGGAACCGGGTTCAGCGCCTGGGCACTGACTGGCGTTGTGCGTCACTCGGCGTTGTCTGAGCGACGGCTCGTCCCGACCCCGCCGTCACTGAGGTGTTGAGCGGACGGGGACGTTGTCGGGAAGGCCCTGCTGAATCAGTCGGGCGACCTCGGGGCCGTCGATTGTTTCGTGCTCAAGCAGTGCTTCGGCGATGAGTTCGAGGCCTTTCGCGTGCTGGCGAATGATCTCAGTTGCACGCGTTTCCTGGTCGGTCAGCACGCGCGCGATCTCTTCGTCGATCAGCTTCGCGGTGTCGTCGGAGTACTCGCGGCCTGAGGACATGAGGTCGTCGCCGAGGAAGGTGGCCTGCTGGCTGCTCCAGGCTTGCGGGCCGACGCGGTCACTCATGCCCCATTCGCGCACCATGCGGCGAGCAATTCCCGTGGCCTGTTCCAAGTCGTTGGCTGCACCGGAGTTGAGATGTCCGAACACGATCATTTCGGCGACGCGGCCGCCCATTGCCTTGCAAATGGTGTCCTCGAAGTACTCCTTCGAATACGTGTGACGCTCCTGCGGAAGCGACCAGGTAACGCCGAGGGCCATGCCTCGGGGCAAGATCGTGACCTTGTGGAGTGGGTCGCCGTGGGGGAGCACCGTCGCGAGGAGCGCGTGGCCACCTTCATGGAACGCTGTGGCCTTCTTCTCTTCGGCGCTGAGGATCATTGACTCGCGGCGGGCGCCGAGCATGACGCGGTCTCGGGCATTCTCGAAGTCGATTCGCTCGATCTGCTTGCTGTTGCGACGAACTGCGACGAGTGCAGCTTCGTTGACGAGGTTGGCGAGGTCGGCACCCGACATGCCCGGTGTGGCCTGGGCCATCGTGTCCATGTCGACGTCGGGCCCCATCTGCTTGTCGCGACTGTGGACCTCAAGGATTGCTTTGCGCTCGCTCCACTCGGGCAGCGGGACGATGATCTGACGATCGAAACGACCGGGGCGCAGCAACGCTGGGTCGAGGATGTCGGGGCGGTTGGTGGCTGCCAAGATGACGATGCCCTCGGTCGCTTCGAAGCCGTCCATCTCGGCGAGCATCTGGTTGAGCGTCTGCTCACGTTCATCGTGGCCGCCACCCATGCCGGCACCGCGCTTGCGGCCGATCGAGTCGATCTCGTCGACGAAGATGATGGCCTTGCCCATGCGCTTGGCCTGCTGGAAGAGGTCACGGACGCGGCTTGCGCCGACACCGACAAACATCTCCATGAAGTCGGAGCCGGTGACGCTGAGGAAGCCGACGCCCGCTTCTCCGGCGACTGCTCGAGCGAACAGGGTCTTGCCCGTGCCCGGAGGACCCACGAGGAGGATTCCCTTGGGCACGCGTGCACCGATCTCATGGAAACGCTCGGGCATCCGCAGGAAGTCGACAACCTCGGTGATTTCCTGCTTGACGCCGGCGTATCCGGCGATGTCGTCGAACGTGGTCGATGGACGGCTGGAGTCGTAAGCCTTCGCCTTGCTCTTGCCGATCGACATCACGCCACCCATTTGGCCCTGGGCACGGCGCTGCATCCAGACAAAGAACAACACGATGAGGCCCAATGGGAGCATGATCGACAACAGCCCGAACAACCAGTTGTTGCTCGGCGGGATGAACTTGAATTTGACGTTGTTCTCGAGCATCAAGGCTTCGTCAGCCTCCGACACGCCGCGCTCACCGCCACCCGAGGTGTTGTAATTGTCTTCGTTGGTGAACTCGCCGGTGATCTTGCCGCTGCCGGTGTTGATCTCAGCGGTGGCGATGTTGCCGTCGATGACTTGCTCGCGCCACTCGGAGTATTCGAGTGATTCGCCGTTGTTGCTGGGCCATAACGTCGGCACGAGGATGACAGCAGCCAGCACGCCGATCATTGCCCAGATCGTCCACTTCGGCCATGTGCCTGGCCCTTTGGGAGTGGAGCCGTCCGGATTCAGATCATTGCCCGAGCCGTTGTTCGGCGACTTGTTCGAGTTGGCGTCCTTGTTGCTCTTCTGCTGGCCGCGGCCGCGGCCAGGAGGCGGCGGGGGCGGAGGAGGGGGCAGGTTGCTCATTGCGCCATGATACGGCAGGACAGCGGTCATGCCAGATCGTGGTGTGCGACAGGATGCACACCGACGCGAAACGTTCGCGAAAGGCGGCTCCTCATCCCACCTCACCAAGGGTGACGGTTTGCCGTTGTGAACGCAGCATCCACGCGCGTGACGCGCGAAGTTTCGCGCGAGGGGTGACCATCCACCACTGAGCGGGCTGCTCGTTCTACGATTTTCTCATGACGTCACGTGCAGCAGTTGGGGCTCGCAAACTCACCAATCACTACACCGGCGAACACGTTCGTCCGGCCGTTGCAGTGATCTCCAATCGTCAGTGCACGCGCACCGGCTGTTCTGAGCGTGCCGAAGTGACGCTCACCTACGACTACGGGCAATCCCGCGCCTGGCTCGAGGTGCTGTCGGCCGAGCGCGATCCGCATACCTACGACATGTGTGCGCGTCATGCTGAGCGCCTGTCGGTGCCGTCCGGCTGGCACCTCGACGATCGCCGGCCGTCCCGGCATCTCGACCTCGTCGCTTCCTGACAGCGGCCAGCTGCGCCGGTCCCGGCGTTGCGAGAAGCCTTGATTGTGCAGGCTCAACTTCGTCGCCGAGCCCCTTGGCCCCAACGAATCGTGAGCGGCCGCCAGAGGACCGAATGACGAAACTTCCGGACAGCGCAGACATGACGCGGCCGCAGAAGTCCGAGGACGGTGCGGCGCAGTTAGCGTTTCGGCGATGACTGGACCGGTGCAGCCCTCCGCTGGGGGATTCGGTGTGCGCGATGCGATCCATCCGGCCGAATCGTCGCCGCCCATCGATGCCAAGACCGCGGTGTTCGCCTTCATCGCCGCGTGGTTCGCCGCACAGGTGCTGTCGGTCATCATGCTCGGCGTCTTCGGTGAGACCGGGGGATCGGACACGCCGATTGGGGTTCTGGCCGTGGTGTTGTGTGCCGCGTGGTTTGCCTACGTCAGCGGCATGTGGATCGTGTCGGCTCGTCACGGCACCGCCGACCCCGTCGAGGACTTCGGTATTCGGGTCTTGCCGATTGATCTGCTCGGACTGGGCATCGGCGTGCTTGCCCAGCTCGTGGTCATCCGCGTCGTGTATCTGCCGCTCGGGGCCCTGTGGCCAGGGACGTTCGCCGATGACGAGTTGCGGCGAAATGCGGAGGGGCTCGTCGACCGAGCCTCAGGTGTGACCACCGTCGTGCTCTTTGTCCTGGTCGTGTTTGGTGCGCCGATCGTCGAAGAACTCTTCTACCGTGGGCTGCTCCAACGCTCGCTACTTGCTCGCTTCAATCACGTGGTCGTCGTCGTTGGCGTCGCGGCCTTGTTTGCCGCCATCCACCTCCGCCCAATCGAGTACCCGGGACTCTTTGTCTTCGGCCTGATTGTCGGTGTGGCCGCGATGCTCACCGGACGTTTGGGCATGTCGATCATGGCGCACATCGGGTTCAACCTGACCGGATTGTTGCTCGTGCTGTGAACAATTGCGAGCTGCCACCTCGGTCGGCGTCGTCTTTGTCAGAATGGACACCCTGTATGACGATCACCTGCGACTGCATCGCGGCGAATGCCGCTCGAACTGGTGACCGAGCCAGATGACTGACGACATGACGACGCGTCGGCACGACGACGCTGGCGATGAGCCGCAACAAGATGTTGGTCCCGATCGGATCGGGGCGGGACCGGGCGCAGACGGTGAAGCTGCCGACGAAGTCGAGTTCGACGACCTCGACATCCAACTCGACCATCAGCTGCGAGACGACGGCGTGCAGCGCATTGACTCACGCGATCGCCAAGTGGCAGAAGACGTTGACGAGACGTTGATCGTCGACGATGTGGTCAGCGACAGCTTGGTCGCCGACCCAATCGTTCCGACGCTGGCGCATCGCATCGGCCAGCGGATCGTCCGGCGCCCACTCGCCTGGTGGAACCGAGAGTGGACCAACGAACGGGTGGCGCGGGTGCTGGTCACATCGGCGACGCTCGTCACGACCACGGTCGTGATGATGCTGATCGTCCATTTCAATCCACTGTCGCCCAGTCGTGATTTGTTGCTCGACAACACGACACCCACTGGGGGCGACATGGGTGCCCACGTTTGGGCCCCTGCGTTCCTTCGAGATCACTTTCTCCCGAACTTCCAGCTCAGCGGTTGGAGCATGGACTGGTATGGCGGGCTTCCGCTCTATCGCTTCTACATGGTCATTCCCGCCCTCGCAATCGTGGCGCTTGATGCCGTTCCGTTCGTCGCCTACGGCGTTGCGTTCAAGATCGTCGCTGCATCTGGGCTGTTGACGTTCCCGCTGGCCTGCTGGGCGTTTGGTCGCCTCGCCAACTTCCGTCACCCGATCCCCGAACTGTTTGCGTTCGGCGGGCTGTGTTTCCTGCTCGATGAAAGCTTCGAAATTTACGGCGGCAACGTCAAGTCGACAATGGCCGGCGAGTATTCGTTCTCGATCGCGCTCACGCTGGCCGTTCTCGGTCTTGGGCTCCTCGCGCACGGCCTGCGCACTGGCCGGTTCCGGGTGTGGACCGCCGTGGTGCTGTCGCTTGCCGCGGTGTCGCACGGCATCGTGCTGATCTTCGTTGCGGTCGCGGCAATCGTCATGTCGCTGGTGTGGATGGACAGCAAACGCGCCTGGTACGCGGTGTCGACCGGCGTCACGACCCTGCTGCTCTCCGCGTGGTGGGTCGGTCCCTTCCTGTTCGGGCACGAGTTCATGACCGACATGAAGTACGGATTCAGGCCGAGCGGTTCGAGCGACTCGTTCTGGGACATGTTCTTCCCGCTCACCACCGGCCTCGACATCTTGATCACGACGCTGGCCATCATCGGCTTTGCGGCGATGATCGTGCGACGGAACCTGACCGGCGTTGCGCTCGGCATCATTACCTTGCTGTTTGTCGTCGGGGTCTACATCGCACGCGACAGCCTGCCGGGCATCGGCTTGCTGTGGAACCCTCGCCTGCTTCCATTCATCTATCTCCTCAGGTATTTCCTGATGATGATCGGTGCCCTCGAAGTGATCACCTGGATGATCAACCTGGCCCGTCAGCGAATGGCAGATCGGGAACTGAATTCATATGAATCAGCGTTTGCCGCCGGTGCGATCGGCCTCAGCTGCCTCACCGTGTTCGGCTTCATGTATGAGACCTTGCCGTTCGACGGCCGTGTGGTGGTGACCGCAGGAACCGACGACACTGCCGCTACCACCACCTATGCGTGGGGGCCGATCCAGAAGTCACCCGACGCCGGCCGCGCAGTAGCCGACGGATGGACTCGCTACAACTGGGGCGGGTACGAGGCGCGGACACAGTTCCCTGAGTACCACGCGGTCGTCACCGAGATGACCGACATTGGAGAGACCAACGGCTGCGGCCGAGCGCTCTGGGAGAACAACGCCGACAACGGTCAATACGGCACGACGATGGCCTTGATGCTGCTGCCGCACTGGACAGATGGCTGTATCGGCTCGATGGAGGGCCTCTTCTTCGAGGCCTCTGGCACCACGCCGTACCACTTCATCACTGCCGCGGCGGTCTCTGAAAGCTCGTCGAATCCTGTGCGCGAGTTGCGATACGTCAACAACAATGCCGAGGTTGGGGTGCAGCACATGCTTGACCTCGGCGTCCGATACCTCATGGTCCGCACGGACCCGGCGAAGGCCGAAGCGTCACAACAGGACGAACTGCGGTTCATCACCACCTCCGCTCCGTGGGACATCTACGAGTTGATCGGTTCCAATATCGTCGAACCGCTGAGCGTGCAGCCGGTGGTCGTCAACGAACGTGCGGGCGACCAGCGAGAACGCAACCTCGAACTGGGCACCAGCTGGTTCCAGCGTCAGGACGATTGGGCCGCGATCCCCGCCGACAGCGGGCCCGACGACTGGCAGCGTATTGACGTCGAGATTGACATGGATGTTCGCGTCGGCGAACCGGGGGAGCGCAGCCGAAACGTCGACTACGTCCTGCCGGTGCAAGAGATCGAACCGGTGGCGTTGCCCCAGATCAAGGTGTCCGACGTTCAAATTGGGCAGCAGTCTGTCGAGTTCAGCGTTGACCAGATCGGCGTGCCGGTCCTGGTACGCGTGAGCTACTTCCCGAACTGGGCCGTGAGCGGCGCAGACGGTCCGTATCGAGTGTCGCCCAACCACATGGTGGTCGTGCCGACAAGTACTGATGTGCGCATGGAGTACCAGAAGACAAGCCTTGACTGGTTCTTCTACGGCCTCACCGTGCTCGGCATTGGGCTGTGTTTCTTCTGGCGGCGTCGGGGTGATCTGCAGTTCGCCGGCGAGTTCCCAAGCTGGGGATCGAACGGCACCGGCAACGACCTCCATGGCGACGACGTCGACGGCAGTTTGACTGGCGAGGTGGCTGTCGTCCCGGACGTCTGGGCGCCTTCTCGTCCGATGGATGAAGTACCGGATCCGACACCGATGTACTTGCCGAACCCGCTCGCTGACTCAAGTGAGCCGGGCGGCGCATCTGACCTGCTCATTGACACTCAGCCCAGCGATGTTCCCAACCCGTTGGGGGTCGATGACGGCGATGGCGTCGCCAGGTCACCCCAGCCGCCATCGGATTGACCGTCAAGCATCGGTAGCCTCGCCCGGGTCTATGTCAGTACTCGACCAGATCGTCAAGGCGTACGACATCCGCGGCACGGTTCCCGATCAGCTCAACGCTGACGTGGCCCACGCCCTCGGAGTCGGGTTCGCCATCCACATCCGCCAGGCCAGTACTGCAGAGCAGGTGGTCATTGCTCGCGACATGCGGCCCTCCGGCCCGCAATTCGTTGAAGCGTTCTCGCGAGGGCTGCTCGATCAAGGCCTTGACGTGGTCGATATCGGACTTGGGTCAACCGACATGATGTATTACGCGTCGGGCATTCTCGATGCGCCAGGAGCGATGTTCACCGCATCCCACAACCCCGCCGGATACAACGGCGTCAAGCTGTGCATGGCGGGGGCTCGGCCCGTCGGCGTCGACACTGGGCTGCTCGACGTCAAGCGGGTCGCCGCCGAAGTACTCGACGGAACGACGCCGAGGCCCGCAGCGCGCGCAGGCACGCGAGTCGAGCGCAACGTCCTCGACGATTTTGCCGAGCACGTGCTCACGTTCGTCGATCTCGACGACATTGGGCCGATGAAGGTCGTTGCCGACACCGCCAACGGCATGGGCGGCCTGGTCGTTCCTGCCGTGTTTGAACGGCTGGCCAACGTCGAACTTGAGGTCATGTACCCCGAACTCGACGGAACTTTCCCAAATCATCCTGCCGATCCGCTGCAACCAGCCAATCAGCGCGACCTGCGGGCGCGCGTCACGAGCGGTGGATTTGACATCGGGCTGGCCTTCGACGGTGACGCTGACCGCGTGTTCGTCGTCGACGAGCAGGGTGAGGGGATGAGCGGTTCGACCACGACTGCGTTGTTGGCGGTCGCTGCTCTGCGCCAAAACCCTGGCGCGTCGATTCTGCACAACCTGATCTGCTCGCGGGCCGTCCCCGAAGTTGTGCGCGAGCACGGTGGCGTGCCGATTCGGACAAAGGTCGGGCATTCCTTCATCAAGCAGGTGATGGCAGATACAGGAGCGGTCTTCGGTGGTGAGCACTCGGCGCACTACTACTTCGCGCGCAACTACAACGCCGATAGCGGACTGATTGCATCACTCGTGGTAATGGCCGAAGCAGGCCGGAGTGGCGTTCCGCTCTCAGAGGTCCGCCGCCCCTACGAGCGCTACTCGGCAAGCGGAGAGATAAATACCGAGGTCGATGACGCGTTGGCCGTGATCGAACGTGTCAGCGGCGAATACGCCGAATGTGAGCAGGATCGACTCGATGGGCTCACCGTCCACTGTGGCGAGTGGTGGTTCAATCTCCGGCCGTCCAACACAGAGCCGCTGCTGCGGTTGAATCTTGAGGCTGCAGACCGCGACTCGTGCGACGACCGCGTGGCAGCGCTACTGGGCTCGATCACGGCCTGAGTTTCGTTCCGACCCTCTGGTGGGTGGCCCGAAGCCGTTGGTCCTGAAGAGCTGAAAATTGGTCGGTTCGGCGTCTACGCTGCAGAAATGTCACTGTCACTCGCGTTGCTGGAAATCTTGGCCTGTCCCGAAGACAAGGGGCCCCTGTACTACATCGAGTCTGAGTCGATGCTCTACAACCCGCGGCTCTCTCGGTCGTATGAAATTCGCGATGACATTCCGGTGATGTTGATCGACGAGGCCGTGGCCGTCGACGATGCTGAGCACGGTCGATTGATGGCCATCGTTGCCGAGCAATCGATCGAGCCGACGTTCCCGGCGGGTTGACGACCGAAATATTGTCGAATTCGCTCAAGTTCGGCCCTGGCCCCGTCGATGAGGACAACGAGTATGAGTTTCGATTCTGTGCCAAGGCGTGTCGTCGGGTTCTATGACAGAAGGGTTACAGTTGAGGAGATGAGTCAGAACAAATGGTTCCGACGTGCCGCAGGTGCAGCCCTCGCGTGCGCAAGTATTGTCTCGATCGCTCCGCTCAGCGGACCGACTGCGCCGGTCGTATCGGCAGTATCAGCCGATCCCGGTGGAGAATTCCACGCGCTGACCCCGACGCGCATTCTTGACACGCGGCCGGAGTGGAGTATCAACGACGTCCAACCGCTCGGAGCGAAGCCGCAGTCGGACAATGCCGTGCGTACCTCTGCCGGTGAATTCAACTTTAACCCGCTCGGCAAGGGTGGTCTGCCGACCGATCCGGATGCCGTTCTCGCGATCGTTGCCAACTTCACTGTCACGCAACCCGGCAGCGCCGGTTGGATCGCTGTCTACCCGAAGGGCTTTGAATTCGGCGGCGCGGATGGTAGCGGGGCCATCTCCTCGCTGGTCAACTTTGCGGCCGGCCAATCGGTACCGAACCTCGGCATTGTGGGCCTCGACAGCAATGGCGATCTGACGATCAATGGGTCCGGATCCAACACGACGTATCACCTGATCATCGATGTGGTCGGCTTCATCTCGACGTCGCAGTACGCCGGGGAGAGCACTGGTTCTCGACTCGAAGTGACCAACCCCGGTCGTATCCTTGACACGCGACTCGCCAACAAACCAATCGGTTCTGGCCAGACTCGGGCACTGCAGATCCGCGGTGTGGACACCATCGCCGATGGCTCGGGCGCACCGCTCAGGACCGACATCGTCCCGAACAGGGCGACCGTCACCGCAGCACTCGTCAACCTGACACTCGTGAACAACTACCCGGCGAGCCAGTCGACGCACGTGACGGCAACACCAGATCCGATCACGTCGGGTGCTTTCAATCCCTCGAGTTCGAACGTCGCGGCCGGCCGCATCAAAGCCAACATGGCCGTTGTCCCGGTTGGTGCAGACGGAAAGATCCAACTCTTCAACCACGCCGGTGATCTCCACCTCGTCGTTGATGTCCTCGGCTATTTCGAGCAGGGCATTCACGCAGAGACCAACCGTGGCCGCGTCGTGCCGCTCGATGCACCCTTCCGAGCTTTCGACACCCGTGAGTTAGACTTTGGTGATGCTCCGCTGCAGCATGGCAGCGAGGAAGAGTGGAGTTTCGAGGCCTTCGTAAAGTCCGTGACGCTGAACCCCGGTACCGAGTCAGAAGTGGTTGGCCCGCCGCAGCAGGGCCTGATCGGCAGCCTGGTGGCAATCGACCTGCAGCCGCTGTACCCGTCACACACCGGCGGCGACTATTCGTCGCACCTCTCTGTGGAGCCTGTGGACACAGACGAAGGTGAGAACTCGAACGTGAACTTCTTCCTCGGTGATGTTGTCGCCAACATGTCGTTGATCAAATACGGCACGAAGGGTGACGACGACCACGTTGTGAAGGCCTACAACGCCTATGGCTCGGTCGACTATCTGCTCGACGTGTACGTCATCGTC
>Ga0209251_1001142_pt1 | contig 21308 bp, 21 predicted proteins | sample SaaInlV_100m_DNA_6_FD_184665 | JGI IMG/M metagenome (GOLD analysis project Ga0209251, IMG submission 184665) | Marine microbial communities from expanding oxygen minimum zones in the Saanich Inlet - Saanich Inlet SI073_LV_10m_DNA (SPAdes) (version 2) | ecosystem: Environmental > Aquatic > Marine... | reverse complement strand
CACCAAAGCATCAGCCGCTTGATCGACGGTGAGCATGGCACGACGATCGAAATCGCTTTGTACGGTTTCTGCATCCCAGAGAGGGGTATTCACCGCACCGAGGGTGAGCGTGCAGGCACGAATGCCTTGATCCCGCTCTTCTTCAGCTAAACAGCGCGTGAAACTGGCCAGAGCTGCCTTGGTAATGCAGTAAGCACCCCATTGAGGGAAGGCATTGCGTGCAGCATGGCTGCTCACATTGATCACCAAGCCTCCCCGCGAACGCATGGAAGGAACCACAGCTGAACAAACCTGCATCACGCTGGTGAGATTCAACTGAAGCAACCATTGCCAACGCTCTAAGGGCATTGCCAAGAGATCACCGGTGTAGGCAGCACCTGCATTGTTGATCAATACAGACGGCGGTTCGCCCTCCGACATCAACCTTGCAAATGCAGGCTGGATCTCGGAGGGGCTGGTTAGGTCAACTGCTGCAGTTGCAACAACCTGACTCGAAGTTCGCAAACGAGTTGCGAGATCTTCAAGGTCATCACCGCTGCGTGCCGTTAACAACAGGTTCCAGCCTCGCTCAGACAAGAGCTCCGCAGTGCGGCGCCCAATGCCTCGACTGGCCCCAGTGATTAATGCCGTAGGCAAACGCTGTTAGCGAACGAACATATCCTAAGCGATATCATCAAATTCCTGTGACATTTCCTCAGCAAAACGCCCCATTGCGCGGAATTTCGTGTAACGCGCGTCTCGAAGCTCTTGTTCCGAAAGCATGAGCAGTTCGCCGAGGTGGCGTTCGAGGGCCGCGCGAAGGGTTTGACCAGCCTCCAACGGAGCCCAGTTATTTCCTCCGGATGGCTCGGAAAGCACTTCATCCACCACACCCAGTTCCAGCAAATCTCGGCCCGTAATCTTCAGGGCAGCGGCAGCATCAGGGGCCTTCGCCGCATCTCTCCAAAGGATGGATGCACAGGCTTCTGGACTGGCAACGGTGTAGACGCTGTGCTCAAACATCAGCAAACGATCGGCAACGCCGATTCCTAAGGCACCACCAGACCCACCCTCACCAATCACCGTGGCGATCACAGGAACGCGCAAACCAAACATGTCCCGCAGGTTCACCGCGATGGCTTCCCCCTGCCCTTGCTCTTCGGCCTGGAGGCCTGCATAAGCGCCTGGGGTGTCGATGAAGGTAAGAATCGGCAACCGAAATCGATCCGCATGCTCCATCAGGCGCATGGCCTTGCGGTATCCACCGGGGGTGGCCATGCCGAAATTACGGGCCACATTTTCTTTGGTATCGCGCCCTTTCTGATGCCCAAGCAGAAGGACAGCACGATCCCCTAATCGACCCACGCCACCAATCAGGGCCTGATCATCGTTACCCCGACGGTCTCCATGGAGTTCAACGAAGTCGTCGCAAAACATCTGAATGAAATCGAGCGTGCTCGGCCGGTGGGGGTGACGAGCAACTTGAATCTTCTGGGCTGGGGTTAATCCCTGAAAAATCTCTTGTCTTCGTCTCGATGCGAGGGATTCGAGCTGTTGCAGCTGCTGGGTAACGTCGACTTCGGAATCGCGAGCAAGCTGGCGGATTTGTTCAATCTGCTGCTCCAGTTCCACCAGAGGCTTCTCGAACTCGAGTAAGGGACGACGGGGCATGGGATTGGGGAGGAGTTCAGGCGACGGCGGCCTGGAGGTTCGTCTTGAGGTTGAGGGTTGAGAAGCCGTGGCGGACGGAAGCCGCGCCAATGAAGTCCATCTTTTCCAGGGTGATGTTGTTGCGGCCCCAACTGAAATTGGTGTGGCAACGCTCGAACTCGAGCAACATTGCCTCCGCAAAACAAGCAAACATTTGCCGCTGAGGTTTTTCCATTTCAGCGATTTCCATCATCGACCAACCGATATCCCTACAGAACTCCACGATCCCACCCTTGAGAACGTGGATCCCACCCCCAGCCACTTTTGAATCGAGGTTTTTGGGATAACCGCCATCAATCATCAAGCAGGGCTTCTTCAGGCTGTTGTTATCGATTTCCAAGGTGCGCGGCATACTCGCCACCCAAACCACCACATCAGCCTCAGACAGCGCATCACTTAGGGCGAGTATGCGACCGCCACCCAGTTCCGCTTGAAGATCGGCCAGCGGTTGAGGCTGACGGGCCACCAGGAGGAGTTCGCCCACATTGGTGCGCGCCGTTAACCAACGACAAACAGCACTGCCGATATCTCCTGTTGCCCCAACAACAGCAACCTTCGCCGTCTTGAGATCGATCCCCAGACTGGGAGCGTTGTTCTCAACCTGACGGCAAATCACCCAGGCGGTATGGGTATTACCGGTGGTGAAACGCTGCCAATCGAGGGTGGTGCTGCGAACCGTTTGGTGCTGCAGCAGGTTGAAATTCTCGAAAATAATGGAGGTAAAGCCCCCTAATGCCGTGATGTTGATCCCCTTCTTCTGGGCCAACTCCATGGCGTTGAGAACCTTGCGGCGAGCCGTTTTAAAACGACTCAGCATTTCGGGAACAAAGCAGGAATCAATGTACGCACCTTCGATGGTGATTCCTGCGGGGCTCGTGACCTCCACATGCTCCACAAGCTGAGGGGGAGCACTACACCAAACATCCAGATCGCCATCGGCGATGTGATCGAACCCGAGCTCCAACGCCTTGCGGCGAGCCGCCTCAAAACTCGTTGAATGTCCGATCAGACCAAACATGTCCTGTCTCTGAGTTCCCGAAGGGACGGTTCTGAGATCCCATGGTCCCACGGCAACCGGTATCAATCACAACGAACGTGACTGATCACCGGTGCCAAAAGACGCGGGCAATCAAATCGCCAACGCTGCTGCAGCCATTTTGGCGATATCTCTGGAACTAAAACCGATCTCATTCAGAGCTTCCTGATAGGCGATTAAGAAGTCTTCGATCAAGTCTTCTTTCTCCATATGAAGCACCGCGGCGTCTGCAGCCACACCTTCGAGCATCGAGCGAATCAACGGAAGATTGGCCTTATTGGCTGCAAACATTTCGTCTTTGCTGGCCTCAAAGTTGGCTTTCAGCCATTCCTGGCCGTAGTTGAGGTGGGTGTACTCATCCTTCACGACCCCTTCAGTGATTTTGCGAGCAAAGGGATCGGCCACTGGGATGTAGATGTGATAAGCCGAAATCGCAAACGCCTCAATCAAAAGCGCCTGGATCAGAAGACAGGTCACAACCTTGCCTTCCTTCAGAGCAACTTGAAAATTGCCGTGGAGAGGTCCGAAAAAATCTTTAGCGAAAGGCATATCCGCCTCAACACCAAGGTTGCGAGCACAGGCGGTGAAACCCTTCATGTGCTTCATTTCCATCCGGGCAAGACGGCTTAACTCATCCGCCTGCTCTGGAATCAATGTGCCTAAGGAGATGTAGTTGTCGTGGGCCTCTTGCTCACCCTCGATCACGATGGCGTTAATGCGGCTGTAGGCGTCCTTGTACTCAGCTGTCGTGAAGTCCGGCAGCGCGTCCTGGCCCTCCAGCACGGAAACTTCTGGTGCGTTGAGGGTAGGCATAAGAAGTAATTCGACACATTGAATCCGACAGACAATAACCAGACCCCCAGGATTTCTGGACACTTGGGTCGAAACTTCAGGATTTTCGAGGCCAATCCACAACGCTTTCAGTCGGCGGCCAATCACTGCTGAGCAGGCTTTTGAAGCGCTGCGTCCAATGCAAAATCAAAGCTTGCTCTAACTCCAACCCCAGCTCAGCGGACGCCAAACGAGCATCGCCAATCACCCCTGATTGGCTCAAATCGCTCGTCAACCATGCACATGGCGCAGCCCCCTCAAGGCTCCAACCGTCGGGCGGGGCAAGGGCGGAGCGAGGTCCGTGGGCCCCATCCATGGGACGCGACGGACCCACCAACTCAGGGGCCATATGCAGCATCAAGCTTGTCTCCGCCTGACCGGCGTGGAGTCCATGGGCCAGTTCTTCCGGGGGCAAGAGCGATGACAAACCATCTACACCGCTCCAGATAAAACAAGGGAGGACGCCCATCGATGGACAGCGCAAGCGCAGCTGTCGTGCAGCCACCTGAAGCAAGCCGATCTGGCCACCATGGGCGTTCAACAACACCAAGCGTTCCACCCCCATGGCCGCCAACTGACCGCCGACCTGATCCACAAGCTGCAGCATCAATTCAGCCGAGAGGCTCAAAGTGCCTGGGAACGGCTGGTGTTCCGGTGAAAAACCAATCGACTGCAGCGGCAGTCGCCAGATCGGCCATTCACCATCAAGGTGCTCCAACACGGAGTTCAAAATCCGATCAGCAAACAATGCATCGGTAGCCAAGGGCAGCTGGGGGCCATGCTGTTCGCAAGCTCCAAAGGGCCAAACAACAGTGGCGCCAGCCTGTTTTGCCGCTTTTTCGGCCTCCGGCCATGCCAGTTGATCGAAGCGTCGTTTTAGTCCATCCATCCCGGTTCCCTTGCAGAGAGGCATTCACAAACCTTCCCTGTCAGACTGGTCTATCGATGATCCCGTTGCTTCATGGCCGCAGCCGGCAGTCCTCAGCCCAACCGCCCCAAGGCGCCGCAACAGGCTGCGAACAAGCCTCTGCAGGTGATGAAGATCAACCGCAAAGACGAGCAAGAGAAGCTGCAACGGGAGGCAGCTGAAGCCCGCGCAGCCGCTGAAGCCGCCGCCGAAAAAGCAAGAATGCTGGAGGAGCGTGCCGGACTCGCCGCACCGCCACGGTCCCGTCAAGCCGAAGCCTCCAGCCAGAGCGATGAGGAGAGATTTGACATGGGTGCCATGGAGGGCATGTCCATGGCAGATCTGATGGGCTCACCCGACGACAAACCCAAACGAGAGCAGCGCAGCGAACCCCGCAGCGTGGACGACTTCGATTTCGACGAAGAAGCTTTTCTCGCCGCTTTGGATGAAAACGCCCCTGTCGGTACGACGGGCGAGGTAATTAAGGGCACCGTGATTGCCCTCGAAAGCGACGGTGTGTATGTGGATATTGGGGGCAAAGCCCCCGGTTTCATGCCAAAAAGCGAAGCCGGCCTTGGTGTGATCACCAACTACCAGGAGCGCTTCCCCAAGGGCCTCGAAGTGGAAGTTCTCGTTACTCGGGAACAAAACGCCGATGGCATGGTCACGATCAGCTGTCGTGCACTGGAGTTGCGCAAGAGCTGGGACAAGGTGAAAGTTCTTGAGAAAGAAGGAAAGGTGGTGCAAGTGATCGTGAGCGGCTTCAACCGCGGTGGCGTCACTTGCGATTTGGAAGGTTTACGCGGCTTCATTCCCCGCTCCCAACTCCAAGATGGCGAAAACCATCAGGAGCTAGTTGGCAAAACCCTTGGCGTGGCCTTTCTTGAGGTGAATTCAGGCACCCGGAAGCTTGTGCTGTCCGAAAAACGTGCTGCCACGGCTGCTCGTTTCCAAGAGCTTGAGGTGGGCCAGTTGGTTGAAGGTCTTGTCGCCTCCGTGAAGCCCTACGGCCTATTTATCGACCTCGGCGGCATCAGTGGATTGCTACATCAATCATCGATCACGAATGGAAGTCTGCGCTCCATTCGTGAGGTCTTCGACCAAGGCGATCGCGTTTCGGCTCTGATCACCGATTTAGATCCAGGTCGAGGGCGGATTGGCCTCAATACAGCGCTGCTGGAAGGCCCCCCCGGTGAGCTCCTCATCGACAAAGACAAAGTGATGGCAGAAGCCAGCGACCGTGCATCAAGGGCTCAAAACACCCTGAAGCAAAACGAACAATCAGCCGGATGAAATCGGCCGTAAGCAAAGGCTCTGACTGGGAATTGGATTTTTACTCCAGGCCCATTCTTGATGCGGATGGACGCAAGCGATGGGAGCTTTTGATCACCACGACACCATCCTCTGAGGATGGAGACACCCCATTTCGTTTTGCCAAGGTCTGCCCCTCAAGTGAGGTGAACTCAATTTGGTTAAACACGGCGCTAGCTGAGGCCCGAGAGAACGCACTTCAGGAGGGTTATGGCGCTCCCGTTCGCCTGCGCTGCTGGCGCAGTTCGATGCGAACGATGGTGCAACGGGCCGCAACCGAACAAGACATCGAAGTGATTTCCAGTCGTCGCACGTTTGCACTGCTCGATTGGCTAGAGCATCGGGAACGAGAGGTGTACCCAAAAGAAGAGGGATTTATGGCTGGCCCGCTTGCCCCTCCTCCCGCACCGGTGGTGACCCCACCAATCCCCCTTCCAGAGGAAGTGCAAGGGGATGCCTGGTCTTGGGCCACCCTTCCCGCCGGACTTCTGCGCGATGCCGGCGACTGGCCAATGAGCTTCAGCGGGTTGCTTCCTGTGCCGACCAATCTTGAGGATGAAGCCCAAGTTCCGGGACTGCGCTTATTCAGCCGAACCCGCTCCCTCGCTATGGCGGGATGGCTGGGGGGCTTAGAACCAGTCCGCCTGCTCGTTGAGGGTCGCCAATTGATCCTTGAAGCCGGTCAGGACGACCGTTGGTTGGTGAGTGATCTCGATGGAGAGGCCGCAAAAAGCATTACCTCGGCCCTCGAAACCTGCCAAACCTCTGTTCGTGGCCTTCAATTCATCGCAATTCAAGCCAGCCCAGACGAACAGGCCTTCGCAGGCTTTTGGATGATGCGCGACATTCCCATGGCATGAACGGAACCAGCATCAATCCGTTCGATCGCCCTGATAGCCAGTTCAATACGCTCCAGGACTGGACCTGGGTTGGTTGCTATGGCGGCTACTACCTGCAATCAGACCTTCTCCAACGAGCGGGCTTTGAACACGGTTTTTTCACCCGTTTGTGGCAAGGCCGTGAACCGGATGCCCTAGCCGGCTACATCAGTGCCGGTGTTTCAGTTCACCGCCCCCAACAAATTCACAGTGGACGGGTTCTATCGGCCAACGAGGCGACCGGATCTCCATGGCCTGAGGCCGATGGTTTGGTCAGCAACCAAGGCGGGCAAAGCCTCTGGGTGTGCGGCGCCGACTGCACCCCAGTACTGATGGCTGATCCCGGCACAGGGCATGCGGCTGCATGCCATGCCGGTTGGCGTGGCGTGGCCTCCAGGATTCTTCCAGAAGCGATCCGGCAGCTGGAAGCTTTGGGAGCTCATCGGTCTGACCTATTGGTGGCGTTCGGTCCCGCCATCAGCGGACAGCATTACCAAGTCGGAGACGACGTGGTGGATGCGATCAGCAACAGTTTGGAGGCACACCCATCAAGCGGCATGGATTCCTCTGGGCTTCTCCAAACAACAAAGGTGCTGCTCCCCGACGATGAACCCGGACGGCACCGCCTCGACATCCGTGGCGCAGCGGCACTCCAACTCCAACAGCACGGACTCGATTCAAACCAGATCAGTGACTGCCCTCTGTGCACGCTGAGTGAACCAAACTTGTTTCATTCCTGGCGACGCGATCACGTGAAAGCCGTGCAATGGAGCGGCGTTGTGGCTCAAGCACCAGCCACCATCTGAAGCGCTAACGCTTCCGCAGCGCGGATCCCATCGATTCCAGCTGAAAGAATGCCACCGGCATAGCCAGCGCCCTCGCCAGCGGGGAACAAACCCCGCACATTCACCGACTCCAGCGCCAAATCCCGGGGGATTCGCACCGGAGACGATGTTCGCGTTTCCACGCCAGTCAGAACCGCATCGGGGTGGTCGTAACCGCGCACGCGACGGGCAAATGCAGGGAGAGCCTCCCGTAACGCCGCAATCATCGGTGGCGGGAGAAGCGCATTCAAATCAGACGGCTGAACACCAGGCTGATACGACGCTGCAATCGATCCAAGGCTTTCCGATGGTTGATTGGCGAGGAAATCTTCCAACCGTTGGGCGGGGGCGGCATAGGTGCTGCCACCGAGGAGATAGGCGCGATGTTCCAAATCCCGTTGCAGGGCAACCCCTGCCAAAGGATCTCCGGGATGCCGTTCATAGGGGGCGAGATCCTCAGGCTCCAGCTGCACCACTAACCCGCTGTTGGCATTGCGCTCATTGCGGGAGTGCTGGCTCATCCCATTGGTCACCACCCGACCCACCTCCGACGTTGCACCGACCACAAACCCACCCGGGCACATGCAAAAGCTGTAGACGCAGCGACCATTGGTGGCGTGATGCACCAGCTTGTATTCAGCAGGCCCCAGACGGGGATGGCCAGCGGAAGGCCCCCAACGGGCAGCATCAATGAGGGGCTGGGGATGCTCAATCCGCACCCCTACCGAAAAGGTCTTGGCTTCAATTTCAACGCCGATTTGTTCGAGCATGGCAAAGCAATCCCGAGCCGAATGCCCCGGTGCCAAAACGAGATGGCGGCAAGGGATGGCATCGCCATTGGCCAAGTCGAGACCAACGAGTTGATGGCTTTTCTCGCCCTCACTGGGGTCCAAGCGCAGCCGCTCCACTCGGCTGCCAAACCGAACCTCCCCGCCCAGGGCCTCAATACGAGCACGCAGCCCCCGCACCACCGTGGCCAGCTTGAAGGTGCCGATGTGGGGGCGTTGCAGGGTGAGGATGTCTTCATTAGCCCCAGAAGCCACTAATTCCTCGAGCACCTTGCGTCCGTAATGCTCAGGATCACTCACCTGGCTGTAGAGCTTTCCATCCGAGAACGTTCCGGCGCCACCCTCTCCAAATTGGGCGTTGGACTCTGGATCAATGCCTGTTTCTCCACGCCAGAAGGCAAAGGTTTGCAGCGTGCGCTGTTTCACAGGCTCGCCACGCTCCAATAACAGCGGTCGAAACCCCATTTGGGCCAACAGCAACGCAGCGAAATAGCCACAGGGACCAGCACCCACCACCACGGGTCTGTGCTCTCCCTGATCAAGACCAGCCCGAGGCAACTGAGCCACGGGTTTGTAGGTGGTGTCTGGCGCCTGTCGGACGCGTGAGGTCTTCCCGAGACGCCGCAATAAAGCCGCCTCGCCACGCACCCGCACATCAACGGAGTAAATCAGCTGAATTTGATCGCGGCGACGCGCATCGATGCTGCGTTTCACGAGCCGTTGTTCAAAAACATCGTCAGGAGGAATGCGCAGCCGTTTAAGCACAGCTTTTTGAAGGGCGTCCTCAGCGTGATCGAGCGGAAGCTTTAACTCACTCAGGCGCAGCATGGAAATCTCTTGCCCCAAACGTCATGGATGCATTGATTAATTCTGTCGACCTCGAGCTAAGCCGTCACTGACCCCACAACAGATCAAACCGCACCCAACAGTTCCCACTCAAGGGGCGTCATCTAGCTCATCCGATTCGTTTGTTGAGGCGTCATCCGTTCGCACCTGCGACAACAACCCAGCCACAAGCAAACCCAACCCGATACCAACGGCGAGATTTCGATTTTCCGCTGCAGCACCTTGTCCCCACACAGCTGTAGCTAAAAACGCAGCGCCGAGAAGAAGGCAAGGCACCAAAACAATGCCTCGAGCAATCCTGTTATCCGCCATTCAACCAAGCTCCGCGGAACAGCGATTGGTGGCCAACCCAGCGGCAATCAAACCAGCGTTGAGGTCACTGTCCTCTCCCAACGGCGTCACCCGAGCCACCAATTGACCATTGCTGCTGCCAACGGGGCGAAGGTTCACCCGACGGCGGCGGGGCAGCTGTTGACGCAACCAAGCGATAGCGTCCGCTTCCTGCTCCTCACCGACGGAAACACAGGCCAACTCAACGGTGTAGGTGCGATTGCGATCACCAACCTGCAGCAGCGATCCACTTCTCACCTGAAGCACTTCAGCTGCAGAGGCTGGTGCAACAGCACAACACAACAGTAGAAAACAGAGACAACAAAACCGGATCAAAGGGATGCGCCGCACTGGGGACAGAACCGGTGTTCATGGGCCGTGACGGTACCGCAGGATGAACAATTCCGCGTTGTGCCCATCGCCAGTTCTGGATGGGATGGCAAGCCCACCATCTGAGCGTTGCTCTTGCCGGGCGGAACCATCGGATAACAATTCTCACCACGACGCACATGCACATCAATGAGCATTGGCTCAGGGGAACTGAGCGCAGCTTTTAAGTCTTGATGCATGGAGGCACGCTCTGTGATTTTGACGCCGTTGACGCCAAAAGACCGGGCCAATGCAATGAAATCAGGCATGCCATTGAGCATGTCCGACGAGGAATAACGCTCGTCGTAAAAGCTTTCCTGCCACTGACGCACCATGCCTTGCCAGTGATTGTTCACAATCACCACTTTCACCGGCAGGTTGTAAGCCGCAATCGTTCCCAACTCCTGAATGTTCATCAGGATGCTGGCGTCTCCCGCGATACAAACCACCTGACGGCTTGGGCAAGCCACCTGCGCTCCCATGGCAGCAGGCATGCCATATCCCATCGTTCCAAGACCAGCGCTGCTGATCCAGCCCCGCGGTCCATTGCGTAGGTATTGGGCAGCCCACATCTGATGCTGGCCCACATCGGTGGTGACAATCGCGTTCGGGGCGAGATCGCGCACGGCCATCAGCACCTCCTGCGGGTAGATCGCTCCTTCCTCTGGGGGAACCGTGAGGGGGTAATGCTGCTTCCAGGATTGAATCCGCTTCAACCAAGCAGCGGTATGGGGGTCGGCCTCGCGTCCCAAGCTCAACTGCACGAGCCGGGCCATGCTCAAGCTCAGATCACCCAGCACCGCCACTTCCGGACTGCGGTTTTTGCCGACTTCTGCGGGATCAATTTCAAAGTGGATCACCTTGGCCCTTGGGGCAAATGTGTCGAGCTTGCCGGTGACGCGATCGTCAAATCGCGCTCCCACAGCAATCAACAGATCGCATTCCGTGACGGCGAAATTGGCGTAAGCAGTGCCATGCATGCCAAGCATGCCCACGGCCAGAGATTCATTTTCATCAAAGGCACCCTTGCCCATCAGGGTTGTGGTGACGGGAATCTGATAACGCTCAGCAATCAAACGGAGGTTGTCGTGCACGCCTGCGGAGATCGCGCCACCACCCACGTACAGCAACGGACGATGGGAGGTTTCGATCAGATCGAGCGCAGCATTGAGCGCCGAATCGATCGGGGGTTCAGGCTGCCGAAAACCGCTAGGTACAACGGAGCCTGGCTCCACAGGGACGTACTCAAACAGCTCTTGGCCAACATCCTTTGGGATATCGATCAAAACCGGACCAGGCCTTCCACTGGCCGCAATCAAGAACGCCTGGGCAACGATGGAACCGAGATCCGCAGGATCGCGCACCACCCAGGAATGCTTCACGATTGGGAGGGTGATGCCAAAAATATCGGTTTCTTGGAACGCATCGGTGCCAATGGCTGGACGCGGCACTTGCCCCGTGATCACCACCATGGGAACTGAATCCATCTGGGCCGTGGCGATCCCGGTGACGAGGTTGGTGGCGCCTGGCCCTGACGTGCCAAAACAAACACCCACCTTGCCGGTGGCTCTGGCATATGCATCAGCCGCATGGGTGCCTGCCTGCTCGTGTCGCACCAAAAAGTGCTTCACCCAACCCTCACTCTCAGCAATATGCAGAGCGTCGTAAATCGGGAGGATCGCTCCCCCCGGATAGCCAAATATGGTGTCGACCCCATGGCGACGCAGGGCATCCATCAAGGCGGTCGCGCCTGAAATCTGACCCGTCCCCTCAGCCGCCTGCGGTCCGCCAATTGCCGTTGAAGCGGAGGTGACTGTCACAGCGGCAACGGAATTACAGACTTCAAGATTAGGCGCCAGCTGGAGGTTGGCATCCCCTGAAGGGCGCGTCGTTCGACGACGACCCTTCGAGCTAAAGCAGGCCTAGGGCATGCAAGGGACCATGACCACTCAGGAGTTCGAGCAGAAACGCCGAAAAACCCACCATGGCGATACGGCCATTCCAGACTTCCGAGCTGTTATTCCAGCCCCATTCCCACTTCTCTTGGGGGTACAGCTTCACTTTCGTTGGCAACTCGGCTGCGGCATCAAGGCTCACCTCGGGGCCTTCCAGACTTGTGGTGACCAGATCGGCCAGACCTTCGATGAAAGGTTTGTAGGTGTCGAGGGCGCGAACCCGACGAAAATTCACAACCCCTGCTTCCGTTGCCAACTCTCGATATTCGATATCAATCTCTTCCAGTGTTTCGATGTGCTCGCTGACGAAACTGATCGGTACAACAACAAGATCCTGTGTTTTCGCATGGCCCAACTCTTCTAAGGCTTCTTCGGTGTAGGGCTGAAGCCACTCCACCGGACCCACACGGCTCTGATAGGCGAGGGTATGGGGATTGCTATGCCCCACAAGTTCAGCCAGTTTCTCCATGATTAGAGCGGTGCATTTCTCGATCTCCTGTTGATAGGGATCGCCTGCCTCTTCGACATAACTTTTGGGAACACCATGGGCACTGAAAAACACGTGCGCAGCTTCTGGAACATCACTGTTGTGAATCTCAGTGGCGATCAACTCAGCCATGGATCGCAGATATCCGGGGTGGTCGTACCAGCTGCGGATGCATCGAATTGGGAGCTGTTCAAACGCGTTGTCTCCCTGCCTTAATCGCTGCAACTCCCGGAAACTGGATCCACTCGTACTGATCGAAAAATGGGGATACAGCGGTAACACCACCACTTGATCCATACCGTCGGCCTTGATGTCGGCCACAGCCGATTCTGTGAAGGGATGCCAATAGCGCATCGCCACATAGCTGGTGGCATCAATCCCCCGTTGCCGCAACAAACTCTGCAGCTCACGGGCCTGTTGCTCTGTGATCCGTCGCAGAGGTGAACCGCCTCCGATCGAGCGGTAGGCCTCCTGTGATTTGCCACTTCTCAGGGTGCTGATCAGCCAGGCCAGGGGCTTTTGCAGCGCTGGACTGGGCAATCGAATGATTTCGGGATCGGCAAAAAGGTTGTACAGGAACGGGCCGACGTCCTGGATTCTTTCTGGTCCGCCCAGGTTCAGCAGGATGACGCCGACGCGGGACATACGGACAAAAGCACTGTCGAGGGTTGAGGGTAGCTGCCTCAAACGTCATCTTTGGAACGGATGACACAAACATGGAGCTGCAAAGCCAACTTATGGCCGCCAACGAAGGGCTGGCGGCCCAAGGTTCCCGCCTCCGCGTCGAGCAGCGGGGACAAAAACTTTGCTTACGCGGCACCCTTCCCAGCCGCGACGATCCAGCACGGCAATCCGTCCAAAGAATCAGCCTGGGATTGAACGCTGATCCAAAGGGATTCGAGGAAGCCAGCCAAACGGCCCGGATGGTTCAACGACAGCTGGAGCGCGGCACGTTCAAGTGGGATGACTGGCGCTCGCGATCCATCCGTCCAACGGCAAGCGTTGCGGCTTTGGCACCCGAATCCGCCATCGAACGCTTCCAGCAAGCCTTTTTTGCCGACCCAAGACGTCGTCGATCTCCAGCCGGAAGCAAAACGACATGGACGGGGGCCTATCAGCCCTACTTGAGGCGATTGCAAGCCCATGCAGGACATCGGACGATCGATGCCAACCTGTTACTTGAAACGCTTCAGAGCTACGACGACGGCAGTCGCAGCCGTCAGCAATGCGCCACGGCGCTGGCGGCCTTGGCACGCCATTTAGAACTGGTTTTGCCGGAGGGATGGCGCCAAGAAGCGGGGGGTTACGGACTGCATCGCGCCCAGTTCCGACAGTTACCAACGGACCGCCAGATCCTGGAGGCTGCACTTCTTATTCCCAATCCCCGCTGGAGGTTGGCCTATGGGTTGATGGCCACCTACGGACTCCGCAATCACGAGGTGTTCTTTTGTGATGGTCATTCCCTTGCTGATGGAAGCGATCAAGTGCTTCGGATTCTTCCCACCACCAAAACCGGAGAACATCAAAGTTGGCCCTTTCACCCCGAATGGGTGGAGCGTTTTGGCCTATTGGAGCTGGCCGACAACCCGAAAGCCCTGCCCATGGTGACCACGGATCTCAAACGCACCACTCTCCAGCAAGTGGGCCGGCGGGTGAGTGAGCAATTCCGTCGCTATGAGCTACCGATCACCCCCTATGACCTGCGGCACGCGTGGGCGATCCGCACCATCCATATCGGCCTACCGGACACGGTGGCCGCCAGGATGATGGGGCATTCCGTGGCCATCCATACCCGCACTTACCACCACTGGATCACCCGCCGCGATCAGCAGCAGGCAGTGGATGCGGCCCTCGCCCGTCACCGTGCCTGATGACTTCATTTCTTAGACCGCTTGCTTACCGCCACCGTTGGATCTACGACAGCGTCACGGCGGTGTCGTCCCTGAGTGTGGGCGGCGTTGCACGACTGCGAGGGCTCGGACTTGAAAGCTTGAGGAACCGCCTCGAGCCCGATGCCGAGATTCTTGATCTCTGCTGCGGCAGTGGTGAAGCGGCAGCCCCTTGGATCAGCGCTGGCTATGCAGTAACTGGTCTCGATGTCTCTCCACGAGCACTCGATTTAGCAGCACAACGCCATCCCCTCATGCAAAGGGTTGAGGGACTTGCTGAGGCGCCTCCCATGAAGGATCAAAGCTTCAATGCCATCCAGCTGAGTGTTGCTCTCCACGAGTTCCCACGGGCGGAACGGGAGCAAGTGCTCAGCAATGCCCTGCGGCTGCTGAAACCCGGGGGCTGGTTGGTGTTGGTGGATTTACACCCTGCAGATCCGCTCATGCGACTCCCCCAGCAAGTGTTCTGCGCTTTGTTTGAAACCGAGACCGCCACCGCCATGCTGGAGGACGACCTACCGGCTCAACTTTCGGCTCTCGGCTTCATCCATGTGGAGCAAGAGTTGTTGGCAGGTCGGGCTCTGCAACGGATCACTGCCCAACGCCCATGACCAACAACGCTCCTGAGACGACCAACCTCGACCAATCCGCCGCCGACCTCGGCATGGGTGGACATTTGGCCCCTGAACAGGACGATGCGGGCTACCGCAAACGGATGGAACGGCGCCAAGAGGTGCAACGCCAACGCGTGGAAGAACGCAACAAAGAAAAGGGGTTGGTGATGGTGTTCACCGGCCAAGGCAAGGGCAAAACAACAGCTTCACTCGGCCTCGTTCTCCGCACCCTTGGCCATGGCAAACGCGTGGCCGTGATTCAGTTCATCAAAGGAGGTTGGGAACCCGGTGAGGCTCGAGCCCTACGGACCTTTGGCGATCAAGTGGTGTGGCATGCCTTAGGGGAGGGGTTCACCTGGGAAACCCAAGACCGAGCCCGCGACCAACAACTCGTGGAGGAGGCTTGGCAAACGGCACTGACCTATCTGCGCGATGCGGAGATCCAGCTCGTGGTACTGGATGAAGTGAATGTGGCGATGAAGCTCGGCTACATCTCCGCCGAAACCGTGTTGGCAGGCGTTCGAGAACGCCCTGAACTCACCCATGTGGCCCTCACTGGCCGAGGTGCACCAAAGGACCTCATCGAGAATGCTGATCTGGTCACAGAAATGACCCTGGTGCATCACCCATTCCGCGAACAGGGCGTCAAAGCCCAGGCCGGCATCGAGTACTAGACCTCTTTCGCTAGAGGTCAGCAGCGTCGAGATCGTGCTGCAACAGCCGGGTCCCGGCCGTGAGCACCGACAAGCCGCTCACCAACAGCGCGCGATACACCAACGGATCGCGCCAACAAGCGGGATCGTGACTGGCGCGCTCAAGGGCCGACAAGGTGAGACGGGCCATCACCGTGCTTTGGCTCCCTTCGGCATCTGGCATGGCCCACAAGCAGTTGTGTCATCCAAGCGGCAATCCAGACAGCTAGCCAGTGCTTGCTACTGTCGTAAGGATCTGGACCGTTGATGAAGTACACACGCGTCCTGTTGAAGCTCAGCGGCGAAGCCCTGATGGGATCTCAGGGATATGGCATCGATCCTGAGATCGTTCATTCGATTGCAGAAGATGTTGCCAAGGTGGTAGCCAGCGGAACGCAGCTCGCGATTGTTGTTGGCGGAGGCAACATCTTCCGGGGACTCAAAGGATCGGCCGCCGGGATGGATCGGGCCACCGCCGATTACGTGGGAATGTTGGCGACGGTGATGAACGCAATCACCCTGCAGGACGGCCTCGAACGGGCAGGCGTTCCCACCCGCGTGCAAACCGCCATCGCCATGCAAGAAGTAGCGGAGCCCTACATCCGGCGCAAAGCGATGCGGCACCTTGAGAAAGGGCGGGTTGTGGTGTTTGGAGCTGGCTGCGGCAACCCTTTCTTCACCACAGACACCACTGCCGCCCTCCGCGCTGCTGAAATCAATGCCGATGTGGTGTTCAAGGCCACCAAGGTGGACGGTGTCTACGACAAGGATCCCGCCAAACATCCTGATGCCGTGAAACACGATCACCTCAGCTATCAGGATGTGCTCAGTGGTGAACTTGGCGTGATGGACGCAACGGCCATCTCCCTCTGCAAAGAGAACAACATCCCGATTGTGGTGTTCGATCTTTTCGAACCTGGCAACATCGGAAAAGCCGTTGCTGGAGAACCGATCGGCTCCCGAATCGGCAACCCAGCCTGAAGCAACCACCACCGACGTCGTTCCCCACCTCAATCATGTCGACCAAGGACCTCGAAGCCAGCATGCGCAAATCGCTGGAGGCCACCCAACGCAACTTCAACACGATCCGCACCGGGCGGGCGAACTCATCGTTGTTGGATCGCATCAGCGTTGAGTATTACGGCGCCGATACACCGCTTAAATCCCTCGCCACCCTCTCCACACCGGATTCCCAAACGATCCAGATTCAACCCTTCGATATCAGTGGTTTGGCTGCGATCGAAAAGGCAATCGCGATGAGTGAGTTGGGCTTCACGCCCAATAACGACGGCAAGGTGATTCGGATCAATGTTCCGCCGTTAACCGAAGAGCGCCGCAAAGAATTTTGCAAAATGGCTTCCAAATATGCAGAAGAGGGAAAAGTGGCGCTGCGCAATTTGCGCCGCGATGCCATCGACAAAGTGAAAAAGCAAGAAAAGGATGGTGATTTCTCAGAGGATCAAAGTCGCGATGAACAAGATTCCGTGCAGAAAGTGCTCGACAAATTCATCGTTGAGCTTGAAAAGCAGCTCGCTGACAAAGAGGCGGCCATCCTGAAGGTGTGAGCGAAGCCGTTCCAACCAGCTGCGATGTTCTGGTCATCGGCGCTGGTGCAGCGGGCGGGGCAGCCGCCTTTCATCTCGCTGCCGCAGGCCATCGCGTTGTTGTGGTGGAAAAAGATGCGGATCTCCGGGTGAAACCCTGCGGTGGTGGCATGGCGGCTTCTGTTCAGCAGTGGTTTCCGTTTTCGCTCGAACCAGCGGTGGAGCAGGTGATCAGCGAGGTGGATTTCAGTTGGTGCCTCAAGGATCCGGTGGTGGCCGAACTGCCGGGAGATGCACCGTTCTGGATCGTGCGCCGCGAACGACTCGATCAACTTCTTGCCGAACACGCTGTTGAGGCTGGTGCAGAGCACTACAGAGGTGTCGCGGTCCATCGGGTTGAGCGTCATGGCAACCACTGGAAGGTGTCGGCCAGCGATGGGCTGCAGTGGTGCAGCCGAGCCGTGGTGATCGCTGATGGCTCAGGATCCCCCTGGCCGCAGCAACTCGGCCTTGGCCCAAAGCACGTACAAATGGCCTCCACCATGTCGGTGCGGTTGGAGGGCCAAGGACGACTAGCTGATGGCACCACCCGCTTTGAATTTGGGCTGGTAAAGCAGGGCTTTGCCTGGGCCTTTCCCATCGCCGGTGGCGTGAACATCGGTGTGGGGAGCTTTATCGGCAAACAAGACGCTGATCCTGATGCTGTCTTGAGTGAGCTCTTGCCCGATTTGGGCTTCGAGGCCTCTGCAGGCATCCGCCAACGGGGGCAACTGCGCGTCTGGAACGGTCACCATCGATTGGATGGTGACGGTGTTGTGGTGGTTGGAGATGCAGCGTCGCTTTGCGATCCCTTCCTGGCGGAAGGCCTAAGGCCAGCCCTGATGAGCGGTTGCGAAGCAGCCCATCATCTGGACCTCTGGCTTAAGGGTGAGCAAACCAATCTGCGGGGCTACAGCCAAGCCATGCGTCGCCGCTGGGGAGACTCCATGGCCTGGGGTCGGCGCATCGCCCAGGTGTTTTATCGCTTTCCTGGTGTGGGCTATCAACTCGGCATCAAACGACCCACCGCACCACAACGCATTGCACAAATCCTGTCGGGTGAGATGGGGTACGGCGACATCGCGCAGAGAGTGATCAAGCGCTTACTGCTGCAACGGAGTTAGAGGTCGAAACTGAGTTGCTGAAGTCTTGGATCTATCTGTGAGGCCTTACGGCGACGCCGTGAGGTGGGACGTGATCCGGAGGGCTTCATACCGGCCTTTCGAGATCCATGCTTCTGCTGAATCGCATCGGCGTGGCGATCAAAACCCGCTGAACGACGGATCGACCAAATGCGATTTTTCGCCTCCTGCATCGAGGCGGTGACATCCACGATCGGTGATGGCATCCCACCGCCCAGCTCCCATGGCTCATGGATATAGATCTCCGGCACATCCCGCAATTCAGGGCACCAGTGTCGAATAAACAGACCCTCTGGATCGTGATCGCGCCCTTGTTTGATCGGGTTATAGATCCGGATTGTATTGATCGAGGTGCTCCCCGATTGCATCTGGCATTGGCTCCAATGGATGCCCGGCTCGTAATCCACAAACTGGCGTGCCAGATGCAAGCCGCTCTGCCGCCATGGCAACCAAAGGTTGTAGCTAGCAAACGACATCAACATCGCTCGCATGCGGAAGTTGATCCAACCGTGGGCTCGCAAGGCCCGCATACAGGCATCCACAAACGGCACTCCGGTGCGCCCCTCCGCCCAGGCCTGAAGCTTCACCCGATCAAAATCCCGAAGACCGCGCATCAACGGATGAAAGTCCTGGAACTCAATCGACGGTTCGTCTTCCAGTTTTTGAATGAAATGGCAATGCCAGTGAAGGCGCGACCCGAAGCTGTTGACGCCGCGGCCTTTCACAGTTCTGCTCTGCTGAAGCACCTCACGCATCGAGAGGCATCCCCAGGTGAGGTAGGCCGACAAGCGTGAACAGCCAGTGAAAGCCTTATTCGGACTAGAGATAGAACTGCAATACCGCTCAACCCGCTGATTTAAAAAATCGCGAAACTCCAGTTCGCCCTGACGTCGACCACCAAGCTGACGGTGGGGACAAGGGTCTGGAGCAATGGCTCCAGGGGGGAGATCAGGAATCTTGCCAGGGTCAAGGCCATCCAATCTCGGCAGTGAAGTGGGTGGCTGGGTGATCGGCTCGGCCATCTGCTCTTCCCAACGCTTCGCCCAGCCATTGCGGGATGTCAGGCGCCGCGTCACACCAAATTGCGGAATTTCAACCCAACAGATGCCGTGCTGTTTGGCCCAAGCGCCGACGCGCTTGTCGCGTTGGTAGGTCCAGCCATTCCCGGTTTCTTCATGGCTCCAGAGCGCATCGATCCCGAACTGGCGCCTGGCCCGCTCCAACACCTCAACAACATCGCCACTGCGCAACACCAAGGGTTGGCCAAGCGTCGCCAGAGCCCGCTGAAGATCCAGCAGCGATTCACGACAAAACAACCACTGCCGTTTGGAGGAGTCGGGCTGCTGCCATAGGCGAGTCTCCACCACATAGAGAGGCAGCACCGGGCCACGCTTAGAGGCCTCGATAAGGGGTCGGTGATCCACGATCCGAAGATCTCGCTTGAACCAAACAATCTGGAGCGCCGACATCCTCCGGAAACAAGGGATTCAATGTCTAGTGGATTGACCGCAAGACCGTGCTCACGTCAGCAAAAGTTGTGAGACGTATCTTGCTAATAATTGCTCCAGTAACAAACAATCACCAACTTCTAAACATCACAAGCATGACTACTTAAAAAGATCAGTACCAACAAATAAGCGGATCCAATCAATTCACTGTCTTCTAGACAAGCCTTTCTAATCGAGACTGGATATCCCTACGGAAGCCATCCACATCCAACCGGTGCATCAACACAGCAGCCACTAAAAATCCAGCGATCTGTAGGCCAAAAACACTGCCATAAGATCCAAAGACATCATCGGGATTCAAAGTTTTAAACAACGTGAGCAAACCACCGCCACCCATGGTGGCCAAACCACGGGAGTAGGCATACAAAGCACCCCAGATCCCAAGCAGCAAGCCAACCTTGCCAGGCTCAACAAAGCTGAACATCAACGTAAAGCTGGCATGGATACAAATGCCAAGCGATAGACCGAACAGCATCACAGCAAGCTGAAAACCTTCCAAAAACTGCCACGGCACCGATAACAACATCAGAGCTAAAGCCGTCGTAGCAAAAATGGCGCCGAGCTGAGCCGTGCGGACATTCCCCATTCTCTCGACCAGCAGGAATCCACTCAGGCCAAGTCCAACAAAAAATCCAATGGCCATCAATGCATTCAGTGCCGTTGTGGCACAAAGACTCATGCCAAACAACGCAGCCCCATAGGGCTCAAGCACTGCATCATTGAGAAACATACTGAAGGTGAATAGGCACAAAACACCTACAAATCGTCCGAACTGAGGGATAGTCCGCAAACGGCCAATTAATTGGAGCAGTTGCACAGTCTTCGGCGGATCGTTGGCCACATCAGGCATCGCAGATTGAGCTATTGAGTCGCGCGAAACAACCCGATGTTCCACTCCGAGAACTGAGAACAGAGCAAGCCCAAACAACAGCAACGGACTCACCACAATCAACTGCTCCAGCCCGGACTTCAAAGCATCTCCACTGGCCCCCTCTTCACAGGCTGCTCCAAACAATCGAGCGATAAAAGCACTGCCTAGCAAGACTCCCAGCAGTCGCATTCCCCAAATAACAGACAACACACGGGGACGCTCACGCTCGGAGGTGAGATCAACAACCAGCGCAGAAAAAGCCGTACCTCCCGCAGAAATCGCCGTACCAATGGCGATCGAAATCAGCGTCAGCACACCGATCCAAACACCCACAAAAGGCTGACTTGGCAGGGCCACAGTTTCAGCCAGCTGCAAAACAACCCAGCCCGCCAATCCAAACAGCAACGAAAAAGCCAGAGCACTCTTCACGATGTAAGGCGTCCGCTTTAGACGCCCTCCAGCGATTCGATCCGACCGGTTACCAAACCAAACCCTGGTGAACCCCATCAGCTGCTGAGACCCAAGCGCGAAAGCAACAACGGCTGCAGGCAGTCCAATCTCTGCAATCAGCAGCCGATTGAACAAGCCCAGCATCAACACCCCAAGGATCCCAAGGCTCAGCTGAAACAGACCAAGACGAAGGGCAAGACGAACAACGCGCACCGACGACTTGACACTTGAAAAACATACTCATTATCCAGGCAAGAGCCGGATCGAGCAGAATTTTCGAGTCAATTGATAGTTGTCCTCATAAAGAG
>Ga0209251_1001140_pt1 | contig 21346 bp, 22 predicted proteins | sample SaaInlV_100m_DNA_6_FD_184665 | JGI IMG/M metagenome (GOLD analysis project Ga0209251, IMG submission 184665) | Marine microbial communities from expanding oxygen minimum zones in the Saanich Inlet - Saanich Inlet SI073_LV_10m_DNA (SPAdes) (version 2) | ecosystem: Environmental > Aquatic > Marine... | reverse complement strand
ACGCTCCACCGAGATGATCCGCCAACTTGCCGCGGCCATGGCTCCCCATCTCAAGCCACAACCAGCGCCAGCCAAACCATGACGCTGAACCGCTTGTTCCCAGCCACCCTGGCGCCAATCGCTCTCCTTGGACTCACCATGCCAGCCATGGCAGAGGTGGTGGTGCGTCAGCAAACCGTGCGTCCTCTCCCCGGCGGGCTCGATGCCGTGCTGATGGTGAACGACAACAACCCAGAGCTGATTGCGAGCGATGGAATCCTGCTGTCCACCTTCCCCACGGGCGGCGACGCGTCCTTACCCGTCGCGCTGAACGGCCGTTTTGATCTGTTCAGCCATCACGTCTATGCCGGCGATGCCGAGGCCAGTCCGGAATCCACCCTCTGGTTCGCGCTTCTAGCCGCACCCCTCGGCGATCAACCCGTCACCCTCACCCTGCTCGAGGGGAGCACGTCTTTATCCCAAGCCACCAAACCAGGCCAAACCGAAGCCCCCTTTCTGCCGCTTCCCAGCCACATGCGGGAAACCACGGCCGTGGTGGCGTCGGGTCCTGGTAGCCGTGTTGCCGGGGATCTTCTCGCTGGCCGAACGGCCCCGGAACTCAGCCATCAAACCTGGACCCTGAAGCCAGGAGAACCCACTCGTTTGCTTCGTCTACCGATGCCGGTCGCAGGCCTCGATCCCCTGCTCAACGGCCGGAATGTGCAGTTGCGCCTCCACAGCTCCGCCCCCGTAGCCATCGCCACCCTGGCGGGCCACGGCCAAGACGCGAAGCCCCCCAGCGACCAGGCGTGGCGCACCATGCTCAGCCAGGGAATCCTCAGCAAAAAAGAACACCGGCCAAGCCCCCGCGGCAGCCGCGGCAAGTTGATTTATTCCCGGGTGAGTGGTGTGCAACGGGGCAGCCGCTGGACTGCCGAGATCACCGATCCCGGCAGTCGGGTGCTCGATGCCCCCCAAGGGCCGATGTCCTGGCCGATTAGCAGCCTCGAACGCGGCACCCTGGCCACCGGCCAAGTTCAAACCGCAGAACTCAAAGCGTTCTATCCCGGAACCGCCTGGGCTGCCCATGGAAACTACGGGGTTGAATACGACCTCCGCCTGCCCCTGCGGAACAACAGCACCAAACCGGTGACGCTGCAGGTGTCTCTCGATTCCCCCCTGAAGGGCAACAAAACCACTGAATCACTCCGGTTTCGCAGCGATCACAACGGACCCGTGATGTTCCGCGGCCCATTGCAGATCCGAGGCCTCGACGGAACCGACGGTGAGCCGCTCGGACGCCAAACGGTGCATTTGGTCTTGCGCCAAGGGCAACAGGGGCCGTCCCTCGGCCAGGTAACCCTCAACCCCGGCGAACAACAACAGGTTCAGCTGCGACTGGTCTATCCCGCCGATGCCACCCCACCCCAGGTGCTGACTGTTCAGCCTGTGAAACAATTCTCTCGAGACAAGAGATCACTGTGACGGCACCACGGAAGCGCAGGGTTTTCCCCTTTACTGCGGTGATCGGTCAGGAGGAAATGAAGCTGGCGCTTCTCCTCAACGTGATCGACCCACGCATCGGCGGCGTGATGATCATGGGCGACCGTGGGACGGGGAAATCCACCACGATCCGTGCGCTGGCGGACCTTCTGCCCGACATTGATGTGGTGGCTGGAGACCCGTACAACAGCTCCGCCACCGATCCAGACCTGCAAAGCAGTGAGGTGCGCGAACGGTTGATTCGCAACGAAACCGTGGCCACAGAACCGCGGCAGGTGCCGATGGTGGACCTTCCCCTCGGCGCCACAGAAGATCGACTCTGCGGAACGATTGATATTGAAAAAGCCCTCAGTGAGGGCGTACGGGCCTTTGAACCAGGCCTCTTGGCCAAGGCCAACCGCGGCTTGCTCTACGTGGATGAGGTGAACCTCCTCGACGATCACCTTGTGGATGTGTTGCTGGATTCCGCCGCATCGGGCTGGAACACCGTGGAGCGCGAGGGGATTTCAGTGCGCCACCCGGCCCGGTTCGTGCTGATTGGCTCCGGCAACCCTGAAGAAGGAGAACTGCGCCCTCAACTGCTGGACCGCTTTGGTATGAGCGTGGAGGTGCGCACCGTGCGCAACCCAGAACTTCGTGTGCAGGTGGTGGATCAACGCACCGCCTTTGACAGCGACCCTGACGGCTTCAGTACGGCCGTCGAAGCCAATCAAGATGCACTTCAGCAACGGGTCGTCGACGCCCAACAACGGCTCGACCAGGTGACCATCGACGACGATCTCCGCCTGCGGATTTCGGCCGTTTGCGGAGAGTTGGATGTGGATGGTTTGCGGGGAGACATCGTGACCAACCGCGCCGCGCGTGCCCTGGCCGCCTTCGAGGGACGAACGGAAGTGAGCGAAGACGATGTGGCCCGGGTTGCCTCCTGTTGCCTCCGCCACCGCCTCCGCAAAGATCCCCTGGAACAGGTGGACTCCGGTGATCGAGTTGTGAAGGTGTTCTGCAAGGTATTTGAACGCATTGAGGGCAGCGATCGCGCCGATTTCGAACTAGCCCTCGCGGCCTAAAGCAACTTGAGGATCCTCGGCATCGACCCTGGCCTAGCTCGGGTGGGCTACGGCGTCATCGACACCAGTGGCGGCCAACAACGCATGCTTGATTGCGGAATTATTCGCACCGAGCCGGGGTACTCGGAAGGGGATCGCATGGTGGTGATCGCCTCGGATCTCCGCCAGTTGATTCGTGCCTGGCGACCGGAATTAGCCGCGGTCGAAAAATTCTTTTTTTATCGATCAAGCACCACGATCAGCGTTGTTCAGGCCCGAGGGGTAGTGATGATGACGTTGGCGCGCTTCAAAGTGCCTGTGGTGGAATTTCCACCGATGCAAATCAAGCTCGCCCTTGCTGGATTCGGCCACGCCGAAAAAGATGAAGTTCTTGAAGCGGTGATGCGAGAACTCAACCTCACCGATCCTCCAAGGCCAGATGACGCGGCCGACGCCCTTGCGGTTGCATTAACCGGCTGGTTTCAGCGATAAGGTTCTATCAAGACCTATTGATTTCTTCGGTTATCGACAAGAAATCCGACAACCGACCGATCAGATCAAAGCCCTCCACCATTGCTGGCAGAGGGCTTTTTCATTCAAAGAAAGATCTCAACTGAGATTAATTTGCGATCAGTGAATGACGAATGCCACGATACGTCATCCACTTCTGAGCTTCATTCATACGCTCAATGTAATGATTGCGATCATATCCAAGCTCTTGAGTCTTGCTTTGGCGCGCGGGAACTTGATAGCTAATGCCGCGGTATGTGCAGGTCAGCATGAGAAATAGGGATTGCGTCCGCCAGAGAATCGCTTGAGTTCCCCCGTGACGCAACAGGACATGTATCGAGGTGAGTAAGTATTTATTCTTTCTTTGTTTTCTGGGTATCAAAGTGATACACACCCAGCCGACTTCTGTTAATCCCGATGAACCCTTGCGTCCAAAGCTGGTCTACAACCAAGACCTGGCCTTGAGCAGTCTGTTGTCAATGGTGTGGGGGGAGAGTCCTCATTGGTCTCAATCCCCCTGTGGCGGCCGCTCCCGCTGCCAGTCCCACAAGTTCAATATGAACAACAGGCGGACAAACCACCAACCGTCCTTAACCGAGCGTTACGCAGAGCCAGAGCCTCCACCACAAGACCCAGCCAGCACTAAAGCCTGGGGACGATGTGCGTCACCAGATCTGCATTCACCCAAAGGACCTCCCCTGAGTCGACATCGGCGACTTGAAAGAGGGTCGGCACGTTTGGATTCCTCGCGCCTCCCTCCACATAGATCACGTCCGCCATCCACCAGCGGTCGTCGTCCGACGTAAAACCCACCTCAGGGAGATGCCGAACAATCACAGTCATGCCCGCCTTCACCGACAAGAAGATGGGATCCCCCGCCTTAACGGCGACAGGCGCTGAACGGTCTTCGCTCATCCAACACGATTAAGTACATCTGTACTAGCACTTTTCCTCGTGTTCGGCTGTTCGCCACGTTCAGGTGAAACGGCCAGGTGAAGCAGCCAGGCAAAGCCGCTCGATCAAGCCGCTTCAATCGGAGAGGCTTGCCTCTTGAACCGCTTCCACCACGTCGATTTCATTCATTTCTTTGATCTCGAGCCTGTTAAGAAAATGCTCTCGACCCGCATCGGTAGACAGCAACTCGTTCAGGTCTTCTCGCGTGGCTTGCTTCAGAAGTCCGTTAAGGGTGCCCTTGATGGTGCACAAAAAAACCACATCTTGGTTGTAACTCATCTCCCTCAGCTGCCCTCAATCGGTTGGTCTTCTCCAGAACCTAACCAGGCTGGAATTCCGCACCACGCGAATCTTGAGAAGAGGGATGTCCACGATGAAGCGTCCGTAAGACAGTTCAGTGAAACGACATTCGTGACATCCATCGGCCAAAACACGATGCCTCTTGCGCTTTAAAGAGCTCGATGTCATTGGTAAACGGATCCAATCTCCGCAATTGGCTTCAAAACCCCAAAAGATGGGGTGTTCATCAAGATCCCCACCGTCAAAATCGCCACCGTCAAAATCGAAACATTGGCCGTCCCCAATCAAGGATCAGTCGTCCCATTTCCACCGCGATCGAGCACGGTCCACAACAAAATCGATGACTTTCAGAAATTGAATGGCTGCAGCGCAAGATGAGCAGAGCAATACACCACTTCAAAAAAAGCTTGCCAAATGCAGACAAGGCTTAGAAAGCCATTTGGACATGCGGATCAAGCGGTGCTTTTTCCCGCCTATTTATTGACAGGTGTCGAGTAATTCAAATATATTTTGCGTATCAATCAACAGCAATCCGATGCTTACAGGTTCAGACCTTCTCGCAAAAGTCAAAGATCTTGGCGACGTTTCAAAGTCTGATTTGGTAAGGGCTTGCGGTTACGTATCTTCAAAGAAGGATGGCAGCGAACGCCTGAACTTCACTGCGTTCTACGAGGCTCTGCTCGACGCTAAAGGTGTGAATCTCACCGGTGGTGGAGCTGCAATTGGCAAAGGCGGTCGCAAGCTGAGCTACATCGCAAAAGTTCAAGGCAACGGCAATTTGCTGATCGGCAAGGCTTATACCGCCATGCTGAATCTGGAACCCGGTGATGAGTTTGAAATCAAGCTCGGCAAAAAGGCGATTCGTCTTCTCCCCACTGGTGCTGCTGCAACCCACAGCGAAGGTGCTGAAGGCGTTGAAGAGTGATTGAGTCGGCATAGCCGAACCATCAAATATGGCTGCCCTGTCTTTCCGACAGGGCTTTTTTTATGGTCTGAGAACAACACTATTGCGCCCTGATCAAGGACGATCTCTGCATGCAACAGCGTCCATTCGGATCCAACACAAGCCTTCAGCACAACATGGGTTCAGCACCAACCACGAAAGAACAATTGTTGGACCACAAATCCGGAACAGGTGCAACGACATCTCACCAACACAACAACGAAGACATCACCATGAAGGTTTATCAATAATTCACCGGGTCGGCTCCGCCTCTGAAGCCAAAACGTGGAAAAAAGTGTGCAAGCTTCTCACCCAGCTGTTTCTATAACAAAAAAGCGGATGTGGGCGTCCACTTCTTGAATGCACCCGTCTCATTCACTGTTGCCGGAGACCCCCAAGGCTGAAAATATGGGCGATAAAGCCAGTCTTCGTCGCCACTATCGGCAGCTTCGGCGAACAACCCCAGCCATCCATGAAGCGATCTATGGAGCGGCATTGAGCTTCGTTCGTCGAACAACAACGGAAAAATCTTTGGTGGGTTTGTATTGGCCCCTCGCCAACGAAATTGACCTTCGCCCCCTGCGGACGCAACTGCCCAATCCCATGGCCCTGCCCCAAGCCGACGGCAAAGGCTGTTTGCAGTACAAACGCTGGAGTGGCCAAAACCTTGAAGAGGATGGCTGCGGTATTCCCGCGCCAAGCAACGGCAGCAAGCTTCAAGCACAAGAGATCAGCCTGTTGCTCGTTCCAGCTCTTGCCGTGGATTCATCTGGGGTCCGCCTCGGCTATGGCGGGGGCTACTACGACCGATTGCGCGCAGACCCTCTCTGGGCGGACGTTCCCGCGTGGGTTGTGCTGCCGTCGAACTGCGTTCGATCCTCCCCATTGCCGCAGGACGCCTGGGATGTGCCCTTCAACGGTTGGATTACGGAACAGGGGTCTGGCCAGGTGTTGAGACCCAGCGCATAATGAGCTTCATCTGATCGCGCAGACCATGCTCCGTGTCTTGGCGTCTCTCCTTCTGTTTGGTGGCCTTGGGGCGATCCCAGTCCAGGCCCATCAAATTGAAAGTGCACTCAACTATCTCAACGGAGAACTCGAGCTCAGCAGCAGTTTTTCCAATGGAGAACCAACGCAAGGTGCTGTGGTCCGTCTGCTCAACGCCGATGGCAGCGCAGGCCAAGAGTTGGGTCGCACCGATCAAGCCGGTCGTCTCACCCTCGATCTCGCCACGGTTCAAGACGGAATCGTCGATCTACAAATCGACGGTGGCCCGGGTCATCGTGATTACCTCGAAATGCCAGTCCAGGCCGGACAGGTGAAGCTCGATGAGGTGGTGTCCCTACCGTTGAGCCTTGTGCTTGTAGGGCTTCTGGTTAGCGTGCGACGTCGTACGGACTAACGAACGGGATGGCCACCAGCACCGGCAGTGAAACCCTCGACCGGATGGTGGAACGTTTGGGCGGCACAACAGATCCCAAACGCCGTTACGAATATGTGCTCTGGCTGGCAAAAAAACTGGAGCCTTTTCCGGCCGATCAACAAACCGACGACATCAAAGTGAAGGGATGCGTATCGCAGGTGTATGTGCAAGGCACCCTCGCCGATGGGGTGATGCACTGGCAAGGGGATTCCGACGCACTGATCACCAAAGGGTTGTTGGCTCTCTTGATTCAGGGGCTGAATGGCCTCAGTCCAAAAGACGTCCAAGCCGTCGACCCTGCATTCATCGCAGCCACGGGCCTTCAAGCCAGCTTGACCCCGTCCCGTGCCAACGGTTTCCTCAATATTTTGCGTGCCATGCAAGAGCAAGCGCGCCGGCTTGAACCCAACACCGCGCCCATGGATTCATAGAGTTATTGAATGTCGCGCCATTAAGGGTTTAAAGGGGAATGGGTTCAGGGATCGGAATTGGTCTGCTCGGGCTGGGAACAGTTGGTGGCGGTGTGGCTTCGATCCTGCAAAGCCCGAGTGAACGCCATCCCCTTGTCGCGGATCTGAAACTTGTGCGCGTGGCGGTTCGAGATCTGAACCGACCGCGGTCTGTCGAACTTCCCAACGAAATCCTGACAACCGATCCAGCCGTCGTGGTCAACGACCCGGCCGTCGATGTGGTGGTGGAAGTGATCGGTGGAATCGAACCAGCACGAAGCTTGATCTTGCAGGCCATTGCAGCTGGAAAATCCGTTGTTACCGCGAACAAAGCGGTGATCGCGCGTCATGGCGAAGAAATTGCCGACGCTGCCGCCAAAGCTGGGGTGTACGTGCTCATCGAAGCCGCCGTTGGTGGTGGCATCCCGATCATTGAACCCCTGAAGCAATCCCTGGGGGGGAACCGGATCAACCGGGTTAGCGGAATCATCAATGGCACCACGAACTACATCCTCACGCGGATGGCCGATGAAGGCGCTGCTTACGAGAGTGTTTTAAAAGACGCGCAGGAGTTGGGATACGCCGAGGCAGACCCCGCAGCGGATGTGGATGGATTAGATGCCGCCGACAAAATCGCGATCTTGGCAAATTTGGCCTTTGGAGGCAGTGTCGAACGCAGTGCGGTACCCACGGCTGGCATCAGCCAATTGCAAGGGCGCGATGTGGATTACGCCAAACAGCTGGGCTACGGCGTGAAATTGCTCGCCGTGGCGGAACGGATGAAACCGTCGGGGGAACCACTCCCTCTCTCTCTCCGTGTACAACCCACCCTGGTGCCGAATGATCACCCGTTGGCGGGTGTGAACGGCGTCAACAACGCCATCCTTGTGGAAGGCGATCCGATCGGTCGGGTGATGTTTTACGGACCAGGGGCCGGGGCCGGGCCCACCTCCTCAGCCGTGGTGGCGGACATCCTCAACATCGCTGGAATTCGCCAGGCCACCCAGGGCGATGATCGCTTGGACCCCCTCCTTGCGGCGAGCAGCTGGCGTCGTTGCGTGTTGGTGGATCAAGGCGAAATCCGTCAGCGCCATTACGTGCGCTTCCACACACAGGATGCTCCCGGCGTAATTGGTCGGATTGGTGGCTGCTTCGGCGATGGTGGGGTGTCGATCCAATCGATCGTTCAATTCAACGCCAGCAAAGCCGGTGCTGAAATTGTTGTGATCACCCACGAAGTGAGCCAAAAAAAGATGGACGACGCACTCCAATCCATCCAAGCCCTGCCCGAAGTTTCGGGTCTCGCCGCCCATCTGGGTTGCCTTTAACTCCCCACCATCTCCGGACTCCCCCCGACGACGGGCCCGTCGATGCGTCAAAATATAAATATGTTTCGCTGCAGTGATCGGCAAACGCTGATCCATGCATCTAACGGTTCATGCCGAACCTCACCCAAACGACACTTCATCAAGGCTGTCTTATCCAAGATGCCCCCAACGCGATGAGTATTCATCAAGGTGATTGCGTCAATCTCAACCGCGATGAGAACACCTACCAAGTGATTGGTGTGGATGGGGATCACGACCGTTGCTGGGTGCGCCGTTGGCCGATTGAACCGCAGGGTGGATCTCCCGTTTTTGAAATCTCCCTCAATCAAATCCGTAATTTGGGCTGACGCCATGTTCAATAGGTGCGTCTTTGCCTGAGCATCGCGTTGAAGCGAGCCAATCAAACCCTCAGGACGTCCATATCTTTTACCGCTGCCCTCGTGATGGCAGCTTTGACGCAAACCGGTTGTCAGGTCTCCTCAACGAGCCAGCGCATCACCGTGGCGTCTGCTGGGTCCATCAGCTCGTTGGATCCAGCCCAAGTGAGCACGGTCCATAGCTTGCAGCTGTTGAGCGCGATTGGGGATCCGCTCTACAGCCTGAACAATGACGGGAGCCTGCAACCCCGCTTAGCAGCATCAGAGCCAACGATCAGCGCCGATGGCCGGCTCGTCACGATCCCGCTGAGAACAGATGTTCGTTTCCACGACGGCACCCGCTTTGATGCAAAGGCCATGGCCTTCAGCTTGCGCCGGTTTTTGCGAATCGGAACGCTGAGCTATGTGGTGGGAGATCGGATCAAAGCTGTGGAGGTTGAAGCCCCTCATGTGCTGAGGCTGGAACTCAACCGACGCTCCACGTCCCTTGAGGGACTGCTCACATCCATCAACCTCACGCCCCTTTCTCCTCGGGCCTACGCCAAGCACAAGGACAGCTTTCTGCATGACAATTTTGTTGGCACAGGTCCTTACCGCCTCACCAAATTCAACGAGAAACAGCAACGGCTTGAACCCTTTGATCAGTACTGGGGAGATCCACCAAAAAATCCTGGCCTTGATCTGATCAGCCTCAGCAATTCCACCGCTCTCTTTGGTGCACTTCGCAGCGGCGAAGTGGATGTGCTGCTCTCAGCCTCGATTGATGAAGACCAACGCCATGCCCTGAACCAGCAAGCGAAGCGAGGGGACTTGCATGAATCGGTTGGGCCAGCGATGGAAATCGGCTACATCACTCTGCTGAGTAACACTGCACCGCTGAGCGACCAACGCCTGAGGCAAGCCATTGCCTTAAGCCTGGATCGCGATGAAGTGAGCGAGCGTGTGAGCTATGGATTGCGCCGACCGTTGCGCGCTTTGATTCCACCCAGCCTCCCCGGGGGAGGCGTGGCCCCATGGCCGAAGCACAATCCCAAAGAAGCGAAAACACTGCTGAGGCAGTCGGGATACTGCGAAGGAACCCAACTCGAAGTGCCCCTTACCTTCCGTTCCAATGTTCCCGCCGACAAACTTCTAGCGCTGACGTGGCAAGCCCAAGTGCAGCGGGATCTGGCTGACTGCATGGTGCTCAAGCTGGATGGCGTGGAATCAACCACCGTGTACCGCCAGCTCGGGGAAGGGGCGTTCAAGGCCGTCATTCTCGATTGGCTCGGGAGCTATCCCGACCCCGAGGCTTATCTCAATCCTTTGCTGAGTTGTTCCAACGCTGAAGGGCATGTTTGCCTCGATGGAGAAGCCGCGATCAGCGGAAGCTTCTGGAGCGCACCAGGGCTTCAAAACGCCTTGCAGGAAAGCGACTCCGTTCGGGGCGCGCCGCGCGCCGCGGTTCTCAACACCATCGAAGAGCTCACCGTGAACGGAGCGGCCTACATCCCCGTCTGGCTCGAATCCCCCAGGTCTTGGAGTCAACGCAGCTTGAAGCCACCGCTTTACAACCGCAGCGGCTTCCTACGCCTGGCTGAACTGGAACGGGTGTCCCATAAGCAGGAGGGCAACTGATGGGACGCGCTCGCGATCTAATCCGCTACAGCGCCACCCGCCTTGGGCTTGCCCCCTTGATGCTGTGGCTGATCGCCACCTTGGTGTTTCTGCTCCTGCGGGTGGCTCCCGGCGATCCAGTGGATGCCGTTCTTGGTAGCCGAGCCCCCGCTGCAGCCAAGGCCGCCATGCGCGCACGCCTCGGCCTGGATCAATCACTCTTGGATCAATATTTGAGTTATCTCAATGGCCTGATCCATGGAGACCTTGGGCAAGCCCTGATCAACCAGGAACCGGTGAGCAAGATCATCGGAAACACCCTGCCCGCAAGCCTTGAATTGAGCGTGATCGCCCTGATCGCCGCGGCGATTATTGGCCTGAGTATTGGGTTCAGCGGCATTGCCCGGCCAGAGGGTTCGATTGATTTCAGCGGGAGGCTTTACGGCCTAGGCACCTATGCGCTCCCCCCGTTCTGGGTCGCGATGATGGTGCAGCTGATCTTCGCTGTGAGCTTGGGTTGGTTTCCTGTGGGAGGCCGCTTCCCCCCCAGCCTGCTGCCACCAGAAGGCAGCGGCTTCTTTTTGTTCGACAGCGTTGTTTCGGGGAATTGGCCGGCCTTGGTTGGGAGCATCCGCCACCTCGTACTCCCAGCCGCAACGCTGGCACTCCTGCTGAGTGGAACATTCACCACCGCATTACGGCTCAACCTGCGTCGCACCTTGCGAGGGGACTACGTCGAGGCCGCCCGCAGTCGAGGGCTAAGCGAACGACAGGTGATCGTGCATCACGCCTTGCCGAATGCCCTGCTTCCGGTGCTCACCATTGCCGGCATCACAGTGGCCTCACTCATTGGCGGCGCCCTCCTTATCGAAGTGACGTTCTCATGGCCTGGCATCGCTTTACGACTCCAAGAAGCGATCAACCAACGGGACTACCCCGTGGTGCAGGGCATCGTCGTCGTGATCGCTGCACTCGTTGTGCTGGTGAGCGTTGCTGTGGATCTTTTGGTAGCCGCCCTAGACCCGCGCGTTCGCTACTAAAGATCGCCAATGAGGCGATCGGCCTCGTTGCGATTCAAACGATGCCAACGGGTTGTTCCCCAATCGAAGTGCCCCGCGTTCGCCGCTGGAGACTGCGATTCGAGTTGCTCAAGAAATTGAATGATCTCCTGGGTCATCAGCGTTTGCACCGTGAGTGGATTTACGCCCACCAACTCTTCTCCCAGTTGAAAAAGGTCGTCTCCCTGCACTGAACCCGCTTGGCTCTCCACGCGAATCGGCGAAAAGTGACTCGCACCCTCAACCACCACCACCCGACTCAAGGGATGGTGACCAAGCCGTTGCAGCAACGGGATTTGTTCATCCAACGGTGGCGTAATCAAGTCGAGGGTTCCACCAAAGAGCAGCAACGGCATCTCCAACGGTTGTGTTTGCTTGCCGCGCGGCCAAATCAACCCACCAAAACTGTTTAAACCCACCACCGCGAGGGGCTGAGGATCAAGGGGAGCTGTTTTGAGGGCTCGACTATCGGCTAGTTCACATTGCAAAAGCTCAGACAAATTGGTGAGCGGAATTGCAGCCAATGAGGCGCGACAACGGCGGTCGATGCCAGGGACAGGATCAGCCCCCGCCGCCAACAAAGCGGTGAGGGCTCCAAGCGAGTGGCCCACCAGCACCACATTCGTTCCCTTGACAGGAAGACGGCCCTGGCGCTGAGCCCCCAGCACCGCATCAAGATCCAACAGTCTTTGACGCAGAGCTTTGGCCCCGTCAAAGGGTTGCCGCCCATCCAAAAGCGCTTGAACAGCTTCAGCATCACTGCCTGGATGTTCAACGATCACAACAGCCCATCCCGCCTCACTGAGGTCTTCCGCCAACCAATGGAAATGCTCAGGATCTCCGCCCAAACCAGGCATGATCAGCAGCCAAGGTCGATCAGCTGGCGCTTCAGATGACGTTGACGACACCAACGACGACCAAGCTTGAACTTGGATTGGCGCAGCACGATGGCGCACCAATAACTCCATCGTCTCGGGGCCATTGGATCGCGACGATGCCAATCGGGCCGTCTTTAAAGGCTGGGGACTGACCCGCCGCGTACTCGGTTCAGCAGCGAGAACAGCCATCAAGCTGTTGTGGCGCTCGAGTTGCTGTTGCCAATGGTTAGCGGCCTTCAGCAGAGCATTGAGATCCAACCGCAATTGTTCGGTGGGCAAGGCTTGCAAAACATCAAGCGTGGACACTTGCTCCTGTTGATCCAACAACCGCTCCAGGGTTGGAAGCACCTCAGAACTACTGATCGATCCACCACCTTCCACACGAACCAACGCCCCCAAGGCGTCAATCAAAGGTGCAGCCCCCCAGCTGTTAAGGAGCTGTTGCCCAAGGCTGCGACGGGTGAGCACTGGCGCATTGAGCAAACGCATCAACCCCTCACGGCTTTCGGGATTCAAGAGTCGCAACCAAGTAGCTAACTCACTTCGGCTGCGATCTCCAAGACGGCCAAACGACCTGAGATCCTCCAGCGACACTGGCAAAACGATGCCATCAATTTCCACCTCCAGTCGTTTAGTCGCACGCGCAGGCCACGATCCGACCGACAAGAGCAGCAGACTGCCGGTCAAGCCCATTGCGAGGCATCGTCCTGTTAAGCGTCCGAGCAGCAATGCCAGACCCTCTGCGGTGGTGGAACCAGTTTCCACTAGCGCTGAGAAATGTCACCCGCATCCGACTCCTGGCATCCATTGGGGCCGGTGGGGTGATCTTTATGACCCCGCTGATTTTTCATGCGATCAATTTCTCAGCCAGCCAGGTTGGAAGTGGTCTGGCCCTTGCAGCACTGATCGGCACTGTGGTGCGTTTGATCAGTGGTGTTCTGATCGACCGAGGGTTGCGCTGCTCATGGCCGATCCGGGTGACCACCCTGCTGGCCATCGCCGGCGATGTGATTTTGGTGCAGGCGAACGACTATTCACATTTTCTGTTTGGCCAAGTGCTGCTGGGCTGCGCTGCGGGCCTTTACTGGCCAGCGATTGAGCTCGCCGTTCCGCTGAGCTGCGCCCAAGTGCCCTCAGGGCGGGGATATGCCCTCGTGCGCAGTGCTGATGCCCTCGGCATCGGATTTGGAGCCTTGATCGGAACAGTGGCATCCACCCAGGGAGCCTTGCGGATCGTCTACGGCGTTGAAGCCCTTTGCATGGGTGCTGTGCTGATTTTGATCAGCCTTCGGCCGCTTCAGGACGACCGCCCTGCCCATGGCTCAAGCCAAGTTGTCGAGAAAACCACATCTCGCGGAGTTCCTGCAACGCCAACCTGGCTGCTGCCGTTGTTTCCTGTGCTCGCTACCAGCGTTGTGGCCACGGGCATCCTGGCCCTCCAGCAAAGTGCTTTGCCACTTGATCTTGTCCAGGGCAGCCTTCAGCGACCCAGCCTCACCGAGAGCCACAGCAGCGCGTTGATTGCCCTGCAGTTAATTCTTCTGGTCAGCCTGCAGTGGCCAGTCGGTCGATGGCTTTCAAACCGCAGCGTTGGCTTCGGTTTAAGCATCAGCCTTGCCAGCTTCAGTTTGGGGTGCGCCTTAATCGCTTTGTCGTCGCTGTTTACGGCCGGAACAGCACTTGTTTTGGTGAGCTTGCTGCCGATGGCTTTTGCCCAAGCAGCTTTCCTTCCCACAGCCACTGAAGCCGTTATCGAAGAGACACCTCCAGAGCATCGTGGGCTCGCGATGGCCCTCTTTTCGCAGTGCTTCACAGTGAGTGCGGTCGTTGCTCCCCTGCTTGGTGGCGCCATGCTTGATCACCTCAACAACGGGCTGCTGCTTTGGCTCTTGATGGGAGGTGCTTGCCTGGCAATGCTTCCAGCACTGCGCAACTTGCGGCCCCGCTTCACAGCGGATGGATCATCCTCAGAACGGAACTCCCAAGCTGAGGTTCAAGGTGCAGAAAAAACCTTATCGATGCTGTAGCAGGGCGTCCACGCCACTTTGGGTTCAATCGGCTGCAGCCGGCGATTCATTAGTACGTAGCGACAAAACTGGCCGCTTTGCTCTAGCGCCGGTCCCCTCACGGTGATGTCTAAGGGGTCGAGTTCCACCCGGTACCGCATTTCAAAGCTGGGCCGTGAAGTCAGAATGGAGGAGCGATGCAGCGTGTAAGTCACGGCATGGGCGTTCGGCGCACCCAAACCGAGCAAGACACCCCACAGCCACCAAGTCCGACCTAGATCACCCATGACGTCAGACGCAGGATTTCAAAACAGTACGACCAATGCCAGGTCCAAACCCCTGCTGATCTTGCATGCCGGAACCCATAAGACAGCCTCGACCTACATCCAAGAGCGGTTGCATCTCAACCGCGACTTATTGAAACAGCAATCGATCACTTATCAGGATCCTTGCTTCGATCGACCAAAAGCGAAAAAACTTGCTGGAGAATTATGTAAATACCGCGAAAAGCGCTGGAGAAGAATGCTCTCCAACCACAAACAAGATCAGCATCTTTTATTAAGCGCAGAACAATTTTCTGTTCCATTAACCAACCAAAAATGCATTCAAAATTTGGAAGAGCTTGCCAATAATTTTGGATTCAAACTGCATATTGTGGTCTTCATTCGAAGCCAGCTCGACTATATCAATTCCCGCTATATCTACTCACTACGACGGTTTTATCACAGTCAAACCTTTGAACAGTTTGTCAGCGATGCCATCGAAGGTGAGATGCACAGTGAATGGCAACAACGGGGCCGCATTACCCGTCGTCAGGATGTTTTTAATTTTTGGACGTACTTCCAACCACTCATAGAAGCGAAGAAATCTGGACTCAAGGTGAGTTTTATCCCGTTCCAACAGAATGGCAACGACCCCTTTCAAGATCTCATTACGACTATTGGAGTAGCCCACAACCAAACCTGGGAACAATGCACCAGCCGACACTTCAATCGAAGCCCCGGCACGCGCGGCGTGTGGATGGCACGTCTTCTAAGCCAAAAGCTGAGGGAGAACAAAATCTCCACACGATCCATCGACAACTCCTCACAAATCATTCTTCGGGAAGAACAACAGCGACGCTGGAAGGATCCAGCCTTTTGGGGTTATTCCAGACGATTAAAAAACCAAGTGATCAAACACTTTAAAAACGACAACGACAAGTTTGCAAAGGCCGCCTGGGGGACAAGTTGGACGACTGCATTCCCAGACGACATCAAACTGCTACAACGAAAGAAACAAATTTATCAACCCCAATCCATTGAAGAAGAAGAAACAATGCATGCTATTACCATTCATCTTTTACGGCGAATTCGCCACAAAATTAAACCCAAATTTTACTATCGAATTGTAGATCCGCTGGAACGAATGGCGAACTTTTTATCACCATCGATCTCGCTCCGGACCATCCGGTACGTAAAAATCCACTTACTACAACTTGGCAAACCTTGACATCTGAGCAAGCGTCAACAATTGAGTAGGCCAAAGCCAGAACTCTTCATTGCAAATTCAGCAAATCTCGCTCGGCATCTTCAGAAAGCAGAGCGTAGATCACTTCTCCACTTTGATTTCTAAAGGTCACCACATCCAAATGGTTTGGATGAGCCTCGATGTCTGCATACTTACCACTTCGCAGGAGATAACGAGTCATAGCATTGAACTAATATCGATATCCTAAAAGCCAGGCTTCATCCTTGCTTGTTCGCTTTACCGAACTAGTTCCACGAGAAGGTTATCAAGAAGCATCCCAAGCCTTCAGCAGTAAGTGCTCAGCACTTTCGGAAAGAGTAGCGTAAATATATTCACCACTAAAGCTTCTAAAAACAAGTACATCTACAAGCTTAGGCTCAACCTCAATGCTGAGCAAAGAGCCATTACGCAGCAAGTAGCGAGCCAACCCTTTTCCTGCAACTGCACAACCTTAAGAAGAATCGCTCCTGCGCAGCTCCCTTATCAGTCAATCCATACCTCTCTTCCGATTTCTTGTATCAATGGCTGCCTATCGGCGGAATAGACACAACAATTGAGTTGGCTTCGTAGCCGTCATTTATCGACTGCAATAGCCCTGACGAACCTACTCGACTGACTAGGAGAAGAATAATTAACTACTTACGCCTTAGAAATCTTTGCCCACTAAGGCGTGGACACCTTATGTTCAATACCGAAACTGCATAGAAGCCCACAATCAGGAGAACACCCATCAATGGACCTCTGAACAAAGTAACCAGCATGGCCGAAAGAATAAGAGTAATAATTATGGTGTTAGCTAATTTTTCATAAATATCCCTACTAAACAATGGTGGGCGATTCAAGTTTTTCGTTCATTCCTCCTACGACCAATTCCATAGCCGATCACTAATCCACCAGACGCCCCAATGCTTCCAGCAGTCAGTGCAGTTACTTGATCTCTAGTCAACTGACTTGCCAGGCTGACCGATAAGCCAAGTACAACAAGCATCCCAGCCCCAGTCAAAACCGCATCAAAGCCCAGGCTCTTGGATTGATAGAGAACTGGCTTTAGTGATTCACCTCTTTGAGACTTGGCAGCATCTTCCCTTGCCTTATCCATTTCATCTTGAAGCTTAGAAATGTCTTTTTTCGGATCGTTCATCAGCAACTCATCTTGAATTAACACTTAAGGATTTGATCGGGAGATAGATGGAGATAATCAACGCTCTAAAATCCCTCTTCCAGATCATCAGAGTTCAACAACATACTTACAGAACTTCAAGTAAAAAGGGGTACAAATAGAAACGATTGCTGCGACCGCGACGATAGGCATTTGTCATCTTCTGAACTTCCTTCACTCTCTCCGCAATCATGCGCATCTGCATCACCCATTTGGGGGATATTCAGAGCCCTATAAGACCAACTGGTGTGAGCACCGATTCCGAGTCCAGTGGCGGCTCATCCTCCAGATATTCGAGTTTTCTTGCGACTCGCCTCTTAAACGTTGAATAAAAACTCCATGACGTCCCCTTCTGCCACCACATAATCCTTCCCTTCACTGCGTAACCAACCCTTATTTCGGGCTTCCACCAGAGATCCAGCTTCCAGCAACTTCTCGCAGCCAATCGTCTGAGCTCGGATGAACCCACGCTCAAAGTCGGTATGGATCACACCAGCCGTTTGCGGTGCTGTCATCCCTGATTTAAACGTCCAAGCCCGAGTTTCTTTTTCGCCTGTCGTGAAATAGGTCCGCAGCCCAAGAAGCCGATAGGTGGCGCGAATCAAACTGCGAAGCCCCCCTTCACTCACCCCTAAGCCTTCGAGATAGTCGGCCCGTTCTTCGTCGCCAAGTTCCACAAGTTCCGCTTCCACTTGCGCTGAAATTCTCACCGTTTCAGCCCCTTCCTGTTCCGCCACAGCCATCACTTCAGAGCAATAACGATTGCCATCAGCGAGGTCGTCTTCACTCACGTTGGTGGCATAGATGATCGGCTTCGCCGTGAGCAAACCCAGAGGTTTGATCATTCCCTCCTCCTCTGCGGTGATCTCCACACTCCGCGCTGCGCCTCCCTGTTCCAACACCTGCTGAATGCGCTCAAGGGCCGCATCTTCAACTTGCGCCTCCGTACTGGTGCGCATTTGCTTTTTCAGACGTTCACGGCGCTTCTCGATTTGCGAGAGATCGGCGAGGCCCAACTCCAGATTGATCACCTCAGCATCCCGCGCTGGCCCCACGGAGCCCGACACATGAATCACATCGTCGTCTTCAAAACATCGCACCACATGCACGATGGCGTCGACTTCGCGGATGTTGGACAGAAATTTGTTGCCCAGACCTTCGCCCTGGCTGGCCCCCTTCACCAAGCCAGCGATATCAACAAACTCCATTCGCGTAGGAACGGTGTTTTGACTCTTGCTGAGGTCCGTAAGCAGTTGAAGACGATCATCCGGAACCGACACCGTGCCCACATTCGGCTCGATCGTGCAGAACGGGAAATTGGCAGCTTGCGCCTGAGCGTTGGCCACCAGTGCGTTGAACAACGTGGACTTGCCCACATTGGGCAATCCAACAATTCCGGCTTTGAGCATGGGGCGGAATCTACCGGCCGACGGCGAGACTGTTGTTAACTTTTGTGCGCTCATGCCGCAGTCCCAGCGACGAACCCGCACAACCTTGTCCACCCCCTCTTCCTCGTCGGCGCCGACCAGCTCTCCTGACGGGATGTCCAAAGCGTCAGCCTCTCGCTGGCGTCCGAGCCAAAAAACCATCGCAATTGCCCTACTCGCCCTTCTGGGCGGAGGGTTGCTGCTGGCAAGGTTTGCTCCCTGGAATCCAAAACGAGACCTCACGCCCTACACCACAACCGCAGAACGAGGTGCCCTGTCCGGAGTCGTTACCGCCAGCGGCGAACTACAAGCCATCCAAAAGGTGAACGTGAGCCCTCGCCAGCAGGGGCTTCTCCAGAAATTGCTCGTGGATGAAGGCGATGTTGTGAAGGCGAACCAGATTTTGGCGGTGATGGATCGCGGTGATCTTGATGACCGTCTTCAAGAACGTGAGGCCCTGCTTCAACAAGCCAAAGCCCAATACACAATCAAAAAACAGGAATACGAGCGCCGCAACAAGCTGTTCGAGATGGCAGTGATCAGCGCTGACGACTTCAGCACCGTTCAAAACGAGATGCTGGCGCGTCAGGCGGCGATGACGGCAGCACAAGAACGGGTCGAGCAGCTCGAGCAAACAAAACGAGAGCTGGATATTCGCGCTCCCTTCGCCGGAATGATCACGGCCCGATACGCAGAGCCAGGGGCGTTTGTCACCCCCACCACCGCAGCTTCAGCCACCGCTGGTGCCACCAGTTCTTCGATCGTGGAGCTCTCCCAGGGATTAGAGGTTTCGGCTCGCGTTCCCGAAAGCGACATCGGACGCATCGCCATCGGCCAGGCCGCACAAATCCGCGTGGACGCCTTTCCCGATGAGCGCTTCCAAGCCCGGGTCAGCGAGATCGCTCCGAGGGCTGTGAAACAGGAGAACGTGATCTCCTTCGAGGTGAAACTTGCGCTCATGAATCCCCCCAAAAAATTGCTGATCGGGATGACCACCGACGTGGACTTTCAAACAGGCCGCAGCGCCATCAAGACCCTCGTCCCCACCGTGGCGATCGTGACGGAAGGCGGAAAAACAGGGGTGCTTGTTGTGGATAAAAAGCAACAGCCGGTCTTCCAGGAGGTGGAACTCGGCAGCAGCAGTGATGCACAGACTGCAATTCTGGAGGGGCTTGATGCGGGAACGCGCTTCTTCATCGACCTGCCTCCCTGGGCCAATCGAAACCGCGATTAAACCTCCCTCTATCCATCCGTTTCCGCCATGCCTGAGGCCGTCACCAAGCCCCTACTCCTGCTTGTGGATGGCCACTCACTGGCTTTTCGCAGTTTTTACGCCTTCAGCAAAGGCGGCGAAGGGGGCCTTGCCACAAAAGATGGACGGCCAACGAGTGTCACTTATGGCTTTTTGAAGTCGCTCCTGGACACCGGCAAAACGTTCAAGCCCCAGGGCGTCGCGATTGCCTTCGACACCGCGGAACCCACATTCCGCCACAAAGCGGACACGAATTACAAAGCCCACCGGGACGTGGCACCAGAGGTGTTCTTCCAAGACCTCGAACAGTTGCAGCAGATCCTTAGCGATCAAATGAAGTTGCCCCTGTGCATGGCACCGGGATACGAAGCCGATGACGTGCTCGGCACCCTTGCCAACCGTGCCGCCGACGCCGGCTGGGGTGTTCGGATTCTCTCGGGAGACCGTGATCTTTTTCAGCTCGTCGACAACAGCCGCGACATCGCGGTGCTGTACATGGGTGGCGGGCCCTATGCCAAGGGAAGCGGGCCAACGCTGATTCAAGAGGACGGCGTTGTGAGCAAGTTGGGAGTCATGCCCGACAAGGTGGTGGACCTCAAGGCCCTCACAGGAGACAGCTCCGACAACATCCCAGGGGTGCGGGGCGTTGGTCCCAAAACCGCCATCAACCTGCTGAAAGACAACATCGACCTGGACGCGGTGTACGCGACCTTGGCGGAGGTGGAAGCTGAAGGTCCGAAGGCCAGTCGCGGGGCCATCAAAGGGGCCTTGGTCGGCAAGCTGCGCTCCGATCGCGACAACGCCTATCTGTCGAGAATGCTGGCGGAAATCCTCGTGGACATTCCCCTCCCGAAGGATCCAGAACTCGGCCTACAGCAGGTTGATGCTGAAGGGTTGAGCGATCGCCTCGAAGATCTCGAGCTCAATAGCCTCGTCCGTCAAGTCGGTGGGTTTGTGGCGACCTTTTCCACCGGTGGGTATGGCGCCAATGCCAGTAGCGAAGCTGAGAAGACCCCTAAACGCTCCCCAGCGAAAACGAACCCTGATTCCACCAGTTCAACCGGGAGTGCAGCCGCTCCGCAGCAAGGTTCAGGGCAAGCGGAGGTTGGAACAATCCCTCCCCTCCAACCGCAGCTGATCGAGAGCAACGAAGCCCTGCAAGCCCTTGTGCAACGGCTGATGGACTGCACCGATCCCAAAGCGCCAATTGCCGTCGACACCGAAACCACAGATCTCAACCCATTCAAGGCCGAACTCGTGGGGGTAGGGGTGTGCTGGGGCGAGGCCAACGATGCCCTCGCCTACATCCCCATCGGCCACAAGCCCCCCAGCGAACTCTCCGAGGCAACACCACCCCAGCAGCTTCCGCTGGAAACGGTGCTGATGGCGCTCTCGCCCTGGCTTGCGAGTCCGCAGCACCCCAAAGCCCTACAGAACGCCAAATACGACCGACTCATCCTGCTGCGCCATGGGCTCACGCTCAACGGCGTCGTGATCGACACCCTGCTGGCGGATTACCTGCGGGATGCCGCGGCCAAGCACGGTTTGGACCTGATGAGCGAACGGGAGTTTGGCTTCCGCCCCACCACCTACGGCGATCTTGTTGGCAAGAAACAAACCTTCGCCGATGTGGCAATCGAACCTGCCAG
>Ga0209251_1001134_pt1 | contig 21469 bp, 24 predicted proteins | sample SaaInlV_100m_DNA_6_FD_184665 | JGI IMG/M metagenome (GOLD analysis project Ga0209251, IMG submission 184665) | Marine microbial communities from expanding oxygen minimum zones in the Saanich Inlet - Saanich Inlet SI073_LV_10m_DNA (SPAdes) (version 2) | ecosystem: Environmental > Aquatic > Marine... | reverse complement strand
CGTGCTGTTTTCATCAAAAAAACCATCTTTTTTAAGAAAAAGTGTCAAATTTAGAATCTGTGAATTTTGATACATCGAGAAACCATTAATTTGACAGAAATGTATTAAAAAAACAGAAAAGGAACAAAAAGTGGATTGAAAATGTGAAATATTGTACTAATTCATTGAATTATATGAAAATTCTGTTTTCAAAATAATCCAAACAAGTGACCCCTAAAAATTAAAACCGAGGCAATAGAGTTGCTTTCTGATTATTGTCTTCCGAAGCAAGCTCTTTCTTTGTCTTCGCCACTTGAGACTTTTGTTTTTCTAAAGAATGATTGACGGTGCTTTTTGAATGACTCACTTTTGAATCGTCGACTGATTTTTTTTCTGATTGTCCATCAACATAAATCATCATAAATAAGGCCAATGGAATTAACACAAAAATATTGAGAATAACTTTTTTCATCTGAACGAATTACTGTAAACTACTACTGAAATTAAAAGTAGTACTTGCAAAATTGTATTCTTAATAAGGATGACTATTGCTATGGTATGAATTATTATCTATGACTTTTCACTTAACATGATTATAGTCAATAAAAGAAACTCCTTTAACTAACATTACATTTTTGAATGAAAAAAACAAAGACCCTATCGGGTCTTTGTTTGTGTCAAAATAAGGTAAGTGTAATATCTATTAAAAGGCAATAAGTATAGTATGTAGCTCAACGTTCTCAGCGGCTGCCGCTCCTATCGCATCTGCTGCTGAATGTTTGTTTTCAACAGGAGCAATATACTCATCGGTAATTGTAATAATCATCCTTTTGTTATTTTTCCAAGTACTTGAATGAACTGTTTTAACAATGGCATCATAATGCGACTCGCTCGAATGGTATCCTCTTTTTTTACCAATAAAATCAATAGCATTCCAATGATCTTCACTCAAATCAGACAATACAAACCATTGGTTAGAGTTGGATATTCGAAATGATGCTGCACCCACTCTAGATCCCGCAGGCACCGAAGCAAGTATGGCATCGCTTTCTTTCATCATAGTCTTTATATTATTACCCATACTACCAGAAGCATCAATGAGTATTACAATATCTGTGGAATCTGTTGCATGCCTGTCTATTTGCTCAACTATTGTTTTTACGAGGTTCGCTCGAAGCGTTCTCACGAATTCTCCTGATGTAGGCAAGGCAATATTATTATATCCCTCAAGAATTTGATAGGAACCATTCTCATTAGTTGAGGAGGAATTGTTTGAATGGTTGGTGTTATTATTGTTTGATCGGTTACTGTTTGAAGATGTAGAATAATAATAGTTCGTGTTCGATGATGAATTATTTGAACTAGATGAGTTCGATGAATTACTAGATGGACGTGACCTATTCGGGCTCGTTATATTTGACGAATGAGATGACGGTTTAGGTGCCCTAACTGCTGGCCTATGATTAGTGACCGGTGCATTTTTAAATGAACCGCCCCCTTTAGGACTCGATTTTTTGAGCTGACCAAATGCAGAAAGAGAAATAGATAAGGGAATTAAAAGTAGTAATGTTTTCATAAGAGCTTTTTTAAATGGTTAATAAATCAATCACCGCGTTTTTGTATTTGATTCGATGAATCTCGGAATAGAAATTTACTATAATCGTGCCAAACTTGTTTTTAATGAGTTCTTTAACCTCTAAAAGTTAATCAAATACGTTCTAAAAAAATCCGCTCGGCATTTGTTTTCAACTCGTATATTCCAAAAGACTTATTTGGAGTTTCACTGGTTTGAGGACAGTATTTTCCTCTCGAAATTTTTGACACAAAAAATTCAATTTTATTGCTACCCACCCAAAGATATGTGCCACTTACCGAAGTAAAACAATCCACTCCACATCGTGCGCGATAAGACGTTTGAAAAGTGTTTTCAGTAAAAGAAATGTAATAGCCCCATTTACTGGCGATCTCATCCGCGTTGGATTCCAAATAAGGATTGAGAATAAAGCCATCTTCGTTTTCTGTCTCCAAACATTGACCATCAAGCTTCCAAGAATTGTTTTGCAATTCTATTCTTTCTTTAAAATACGTATTTGGGTCAATATGAGATGAGGCTGTTAGATGAATAACAATAAGCAAAACGAAATATTTCATGTGTAATTGATTTTATTGGCTTACCACTAATGGCGTTTAAGGTTCATTTCTTACTTAACCCTTCTCCAATCACATTTATTCGCTTCAAGAAAACCTCTAATTTTGTTTTTGGTACTATATTTGAATTCATTACAAAAATTTAGAATATGAAAGGTCTTGTTATTTTTATCGGAATTTGTGTTTTATTTTCATGTAAAACAAAACAAAACAGTGATACTACGGTATCGCAAAACAATAATAATGTGATTGATTCAGGAATAACAGAAAGAGACCATCCCTCTTTAAGTATAGAAGCCGAAATTGGAGACATAACTCAAGAGTCTAAAAATGTCCAGATTTTAAAATCAAAAATAGAGGGGAACCACCTAAATTTGAAAATTGGATACTCCGGAGGGTGCACAAGTCATGAATTTCAGTTTATCGGTTCATCAATGATTTCAAAATCTTTACCTCCAATAAGAACTGTTCGCCTTGTTCATCTTACAGATGATACTTGCAGGGAATATATCGAAAGAGAACTTGTCGTTGATCTCAAACAGTTGGCTTATAAAAAGGAAGAAGGGAGCACAATTAAGCTTAAAATTCAAGGCCTTGAAGGTTTTCTTATTTATTCCTATCAATAATTTATCTCTTCTTAAGAGAAGATGTTTACATTGTTTTTACGTTAAAGTGTAGGTAGTGAGAAAATAAGTGGCGGACTGTTTATCATAGGAGACGTTAGTTGCTCGTTAATTAAAGATGTGTTATTTTTAAACAAACAAAATTACACGTCGAAATATGAAATCTTTAAAATCAACCCTTCTTATTTTATTCATCTCCCTCACAAGTATCGTTTTATCACAGAAAAACGAAACTGAACAACAACAAAATGCTTTTGTTTTGGGAGACCTCATTGTTCAACTAACGGATCAAGGCAATATCCGTGATCTTGTTAATCGAGCACCCTCACACAGCAACCTTGTTATTTTAAAAGAATTGTCTCCAACCTCAGACATTTGGCAGCTTCAATTTAACCATAACAGTATATCGCATACGGAAATTTTAAACTGGCTATATGCCCAATCAGAAATTCAACTGGCGCAAAACAATTATTATTTAAAGCTTCGTTCAACGATCCCAAATGATGCAACTTTCAACAGTCAGTGGCATCATAATAATACTGGACAAACAGGAGGAACCGCTGATGCGGATATCGATTCAGATTTAGCTTGGGATATTACTACAGGGGGTACAACAGCATCTGGCCATGATATTGTCGTATGTTTAATTGAAAGTGGAAACTTGGACCATCAAGATTTATCTCCAAACCGATGGGTGAACACCAATGAAATTGAAAACAACGGAATCGATGATGATGGTAATGGTTATGTAGACGATTATAATGGCTGGAACCCACTCCAAAACAATGACAATTATGGTACAGGAGCCCATGGAACAAATTGCCTTGGAATGATGGGCGCAAAGGGAAATAATGGTCTAAATGTCGTCGGTGCAAATTGGGATGTTAAGCTCATGGTCGTTGGTGGATACAGTATCAATACCGATGCAAACGCCATCCAAGCCTATCAATACCCTTATGATATGAGAGTGCTTTGGAATAATACCGGTGGTGCGCAAGGTGCTTTTGTTGTTGCCACAAGCTCGTCATGGGGAATTGATGGAGAAAATCCAAACAATCATCCTGTTTGGTGTAGCTTTTACACTACGATGGGAGAAGCTGGAATCCTAAATGTAGGAGCGACAACAAATTCAAATTTGAATGTCGATACCGCAGGTGATATGCCAACAGCGTGTGATACTCCATACATGATTGGTGTGGGGAGGACAGATCACAATGACAATACTGCAGGGGGTTATGGTGTTACTACTATTGAGTTTGGTGCGCCAGGAATCAACGTCGTTACAACATCAGGAACAAACTCAACCACTACTACAACCGGTACATCTTTTTCTTGTCCACTGACAGCTGGTGTTATTGGTCTGGCTTATTCTATTCCTTGTTCGGACTTTATGAATACAGTTATTTCTAATCCTCAAGCCGGGGCGGACCTTGTATTACAAGCATTAATGGATGGAACAGACCCTAAAAGCCAATTGGCAAATAAATTTGTTTCTGGTGGAAGAATTAATTCGAGAAACACATTAGATGAATTGATGGCTGTGGGGTGTGATGGGTCTATCTGTTTTGGTCCAAGTGGCATAACAACCACCGACATTACTGAAAATGATGCTGTTATGTCCTTTGATGCTCAAACAGGTGCCGACGCCACCAACCTTTATTGGAGAGAGGTGGGCGCAGCAAACTGGATTTCCGAAACAGCAGTAGCGTCTCCATTTACTTTTACTGGTTTAAATGGATGTTCAGAATATGAATTTTATATGGAAACCGCTTGCAGTGTGGACACCATCTCAAACCCAACTTCAACCCAAACATTCAACACTCTTGGTTGTGGGGCTTGTATAGACAACCAATATTGCTCAAATGCTGCTTCTGACGGTGTAGATGAGTGGATAGAGTCGTTTACCATCGGCTCATACACAAATCCATCAGGAAACGATTCAGGTTATGGTGATTATACCGGAAACCCGATTCAGCTTGCGACCAACAACACCTACAATATCGATGTTGAGATTGGCTGGGGTGGTACTCTTTATAATGAGCAATCTCGTATTTGGATAGATCTTGACCAAAATGGTGATTTCGATGCTTCTGAATTGGTTTTTGACCAAGGAGTTGCTGATCAAACAGTGAATGTTACTGGTCAAGTAACTATTCCGGCCCTAACACCCCTTGGCAGCACCAGAATGAGAGTGCAAATGGCTTATGTTGCCGCACAAACACCACTTCCAGATGTGTGTGATTCCTATCAATGGGGAGAGGTTGAAGACTATTGTGTTGATATTGTATATGGGGCTATTTGTGGATTAACTGTTAATAGCACTTCTTCAAATCCTTTATGTAATGGAAATGACAATGGATCAATAAATGTAAATGCATCCTCTGGTTCTGGTAACTATGAATACAGTTGGGACGGAGGACTCGGAAATTCGAGTACAGTATCAAATCTTTCGGAAGGAGTTTATACCGTCGTTGTGACAGATCTAGACAATAACTGTGACACAACCATCCAATATGAAATGGAATACCAAACAACGATCTCGTTGGATTTTGATTCCGAAAATGCTTCATGCTACCAGTTGGCTGATGGATCAGCAACGGCAATTGCATCTGGCTCTTCTGACTACACCTACCAATGGGAAAACGGCCCAGCTTCAAATGAATGGAGTGGAATTGGCGCCGGAACTTACGCTGTAAACGTGACGGATTTAAATGGTTGTACAGCTCTTGGAGAAGTGTCTATTGATCAACCAAACCCCGATGTAGTATCGTTCTCTTGGAATACCACAGGTTTGATGGTCGAGTTTTCAAATTCATCAAGTGCTGGAAGTTACCTTTGGGATTTCGGTGATGGAAACACGAGCACAGAAGCCAACCCAACACATACGTATTCAGAGACGGGAACTTACTCTGTCTGTTTAGAGCTAACCACTGACTGTGGAGTCAAAGATGTATGCAATACCTTAAGCGTAAACAATGCAAGTATTGATGAGAATTATTGGGATTATATTTCAGTTTATCCGAACCCGACAAATAGTATGGTTTATTTCAGCATTACGCATCCGGAACTTTCGACTATCAAAATAATTGATGTCGTTGGAAAAGAGATTTATCGAATGAAGGTTTCTGGACAAATTAATGCAGTTGATTTATCAATATTTGATAATGGCTCCTACTTTTTTAATATCCTAGATGCAAGTGGTAAAATACTTCTCTCGGATAAATTACTCAAGGTAAAATAAAAGATTATAAATTATAAAAGGCCTCTTTCGAGGCCTTTTTTATGATCTAATAAACCGTTTTTTGAATAAGAATTGTTTAATCCAAAACCACTTCTAAAGTGGAATGATCTACAATAACGATCTTCCCCTTTAGCTCCCCTTCAGTTATTACAACACAGCAATAAATAGCTGCTTGATTGGTCTCCGGAGAAACATAAGGAAGGTACGCATCGATGTAGCCCTGCTTGAATTTCGTTTCTTCGATGATTTCACAGGTATAACCCAAACACCTTCTTTCTCCCACATTGTTAAGAGGACGCACTTTTGTTTTGCCTTCCATTATTTTTTGAATTTAAAATTTAAAGATAGAAAAATCACAGACTTAAAAACCTAGAATCCATTCACATAATAATCAAAGTATTTGCACTCTTTAATCAGTTCTCGATAGAATTCTGTATTACTGTATTTATATGCCAAAACCTCAAAATGTTTGCGGAATCCTGAAGCCCTAATATTATTCTGGAATTGGTCAAAATAATCGTTGTATACTCCATAATAGTTCGTGTAATTGTCTCTTATTACCGAACCTTCACAGTACACATTTTGATCACAACGCGCCAACATGAAGTGTGCCTTTGCCGTCATCTCTCGATTTAAACCTCCAACATTAAGCGCTTTTTCAAAAAATTGTTTAGGAACAGTCATGTCATAAAACCCATTTAATCCTGACGATTGTCTGTAGTAACCCATCAACTTCCATGACATTCCATAATAGGACATGTTATAATAAGCCAATCCCAATTTGAAATAATCTTCAGCACCATTTTTTCGTTTTGCTTTAGCATAAAGCCTCAATAATGAATTTACGACCTTGGTCCTGGTAAATTTCTTTTCATCAGGAACACTGTTTTCATAGTCGTAGCCGAAATCCTCAAAATAGGGATCATTTGTATAAAATGTAAAAGGACTCACTGCTGTTTTGGTATTTGAGATTTGAGATTTAATCTCTAATGGGATTTTATTGAATTCAGAAGCTGCTTCCTCTAATCTCTCTGGGTCCCTCATCAGTAATACCGCTCTTAACTCCTTGATGAAAAAGTTTACATCGTCAAATTTTACAATATTTCTATCCTCTCCTGACCAGTAATAACGGTTTGAAAAATAGTGGGACGAAGCATACTCCACCAATTTGGTTTGAGGCGTTTCCTTCAAGTCCATTAATACCCTATCAAGGTAGGAAACCGTAACTTTCTCAAGAGGTTCTATGTAAGATTCTCTGTCTATGTATAAATCTGTCTGTAACCTTCGTCCTCCAAAAATCAATGTTAAAAAGGCATTGTCTTTCACATCGTTTCTCGAAGACAACTCGTCAAAAAGATATTCATTAAGAGAAAATGAAAATTCTCGAGAATCAAAAGCATTGTAATAAATCTCCCCCTTGTTTATCTTGTAAAGCTGTTCCCCAACTTTATTTTGATCCTCAACTGAAAGTATTGGCTTCATTTTTACAAATAACAATACGTTCAAAATATCCAATTGAACCTGATCGTTCTCCGTCAGGCCATGAATTTGATTTGCCATTATGGAGCTTTTATCATAATCTCCATTTAAAAAGTACAGATAAGCCATTGAAAGATGCCAAAATTGACTTTTACTGTCATTTTGAAGGAGAGTTTCATTTAGTGCAATCAAACGCTCTAGATACTTTCCTTCTGTCTTTTGATTCACCAACTTTTCCATGCCTTCATGACCGTATAAAGGGTAATACCTCTCGCTATTGTTTAGAAAAAAGGTCTCTAATCTATTGATTTCGCGACTCATCAGGATGCGTGCAAAATCACTGTTCTGATTGATTTCTGTGATTTTCGACAAATCATATAATCCAAGATTTTTGCCGTTCATCCCCCTGATAAAATGAAGTGACATCAATTCTTCAGGTGATGCTCCCAAGTTTTTAGCATCCGCAAATTCACGTTCAGACTTTATATCAATACTAAGATAGGCCGATTGTCTTTTACTTGGGCATTCTATATATACCTTAGAAAAATAATAATTGGAGGCCGCATTCCTTTTCATGATTCGAAGTACACCTGCATATTGATCCATGGCCCAATATGATATAAATGACTTTTTATCTTTAAAATAGCTTTCATAAATGTCAATAACCTCATCGTATGAGCCATAATAACGGTGTAGCTTAATCAGTTGATAATGCATGCGCTCTTTTGTAAATCCACTTCTAAATTGAGCAATGAGTTTATTGGCCTTTGCCAGCATTCTATTTTGTTCGACTGGATCTTTGACGATGGGCTTTTCGCTCCAGGAATCGGGGACCAGTGTTTTCAAATAATTTTCTAACTCTAACGCGTATTCAAGATATTGAATAAACTCATTTTCTTTTTGTGCTATTTGTCTAGGCTTGCTTGTTTTTGATTGTAAAACCTTCAACTCATTATCCTGACCCTTAAATCCATCGCGTCTATACATGATTTTAATAAGGTCTTCTTCTTGATATTTCCCTTCTAAAAAAAGACTCCATTCTTTGATATTTAAATCCACGGAATTGTTCTCTTTTTTAAATTCGTTGGGGAAATACCACAAATTGAATTTTTTAGGTTCATTCTCCTGACTTAACACAAGGTTTTCATCAAACAGATGGTAATATCCCAACCCATAACTTCCTGTGCAATTGGAAGTGCTGAACGAGATGGCACTACTTATAAATAAGAGTATTAATTTGATCGAGTTGTTGTTTGTCATAGTCTTCAATATTGGACTGGCTTAGGTGATAATAGATCAGTTTGTCAAAGTTTAAAGAAGAAAGAAGCTTGGCTGTTTGTTCCAGCTCCTTTAGATCAACCTCTTCAAATCTTATCTCATCATCCGTAGATAAAAATTGCCCATTAATATAAAAATTATCTTTTACTAAGAATCGATTATTTGATGCCGAAACAATGTGATTCTCCATACTTGCTACGTCAACATTATTAAGAATCGAAGACAATTGACCCAAACGATATACCAAAGCCCATTTGTAAATGGGAAGTGCAATACTTGACTTTAATGGATAGGTCATTCCCTTTTTTAAGTATTGGGTAACCAGGTCGTAGCTAAAAATTGAATTTGATTCATTAATATTCTCTATCTCTCCAATGTTATAACACATTAAAACGCCACGATCGACGGGTGGGACTCCTGTTTTTTTCCAATATTTATATTGATGCAAACGAATGGTCGCCGATAATTCCTTTTCGGACAATTGTTCAGACGCTTTTTTTAGAAACCTAAAGTAATTCTCCTTACTACCCAATGTCCAATCACAATCAAACTGAACCTCCTTAAAGCTAAGTTTATTGTTTTCTGCAATAGACAGAATGAGCTTGACCGTTCTTGAAGCAAGTTTCTCGGGGCTTACCTGGTCTGAAGAAAAAATATCATTGGTGATAAATACACACGGTATGATTGAATAATCGCTTGGACTGGTTTTAAAATCAATTTTCGCGACCGGTTCAGGGCGACCATTTATCATTTTCACATCAAAAAACTTGACATATAATTCTTTAGATCCGAGATCTTTAAGTAGCTTTTTTTGATTGGCGTTCAGGCTGAATTCTTGCTTCCAATAATAAAATGATGGAGGGTGTTTTACTTTTTTACTGTCTTGACAAGAATAAAAAATCAGAAATAAGAGAATGAAAAAATAATACTTAATCAAGGTTTTGATTGTTTAATCTGATTTCAAAGACCAAAGATAAAAAACATCTGTTGATTTTGGAACGCTCTTTGTATTTGATATTCAAATCAAAAAAGTATGAAGTATTATCGCAATGTTTTCTTGTGTTTATTAATTGGGGGCTTATTTGCCTTCACATTGCGTGATAAAAATCTCAATGCTAAACCTGATCCAATAAGAAAGTTGAAGCAAACCGCATTTAAAAAAGGAGAGTTTTTACGCTATGATGTTTCGTATGGTTATTTCGATGCTGCTGAAGCTACTTTAGAGGTTAAAAGCACTTCTACAATAATCAATGGTCGAAAAACCATGCACGTTATCGGAAAAGGGAAGTCAAAAGGGGCTCTTAGCTTGTTTTTTAAAGTTGAGGATCGATATGAAACGTATATTGACGAAGAAGGTATTTTACCTTGGAAGTTTATACGCCATGTTCGGGAGGGCGGATATGAATTAGACCGAAATATTGAGTTTAATCACTTCTCAAATAAAGCCACCGTTGTACAAAATGAATCAAAAGATTATAAGGTAAAACCCAATACTCAAGACTTATTATCTGCATTTTATTACGCAAGAACTCTTGATCTACAGAAAGCCAAGGTAGGCCAAGAATTTATTATCAATACCTTTTTCGATAGAGAAATGTATCCTCTGAAAATCAAATTCTTAGGGAAAGAAAAAGTCAAAACAAAGCTTGGCGTATTCAATTGTTTGAAATTTCGTCCCATGGTAGAAAAGGGGCGGGTTTTTAAGGAAGAAGAAGACATGACCATGTGGATTAGTGATGACGCCAATAAGGTGCCCATTCGTTTAAAAACAGACTTACTCATCGGTTCCATTGAAATGGACTTAATTGAATATACAAACCTACCCTCTCCCCTTAATGAGAAGAAGAAATAAATCTGTTAAATAGGAAATTCAGTGTGAACCGCATTAGTCACATTCAAAAACTTCACCTTCTTCATCCCAGCATTTTTGACTAATGAGCTTTCCGTCTTTGTAAACGGCTTCCTTAAATAATTGCCCGGATTTGAACCACTCGCGAGTAAAACCATCTTTAACTCCATTTTTGTAGCTGGTTTCCCACCACATCATACCATTTCTCCACTTTTCATATACTGTTCCATTAAATGGTGTATTATTCATCCTCAGATAAACCTGATCCGCGTAGGAGTAATAGGTGGTTTGGTCCACATGAAGCTTGTTCTTAAGAATAACATATGGGCTTGAGGTTTCCGTAGATGCTACTTCTGCTGCAGAACTTAACGTTTCTGGGGTTTTGTCATTTGATGCATCTGACACTTTCGCATCAGTTTGAGCATTGACAGTACAAATTGAGTGAAATAAGAAGAAAACGACTAAACTCTTTTTCATGGCGTTTTCTATTTACTTCTAATGTAGTAAACTTCATTCCCTTTTCTAGTCTTCAATGAATATTTAGGGGAGGCTGATTTTCAAATACATGGTTTGTCTGTTTATGACAATATCATGAAGTACGCGTTCTGTCATTCTATTCCTGAAGTCAAGAGCTCGGAATGAAAAGGAGGATGTTTTTGATAATGCAGAGTTCGAGGAACCTTAAATCACAAAAAACATTTAAGCCTTGCAAGCACCTAGTGACTATTACTAACCGCTAATCCTTGATGATTCTGATGGTTTTACCTAAATTAAAAACACATCTTTCTCGAAAATGTGTAATTACAAAAAAAGCCCTACAACTTTTTAGTTATAGAGCTAAATTTGATTGTAATGAACGTTTGAATTTACTATGCCTTTCCAAGAATTCTAAACATCCCAGTACCACAAGATGGGCATTTTCCTTTCATTGCTTTTCTACCATTTTTCATAGTAACTTCAGCAGCGTCCTTAATTTCTTTCTTTGCTTTACATTTTACGCAATATCCTTCCATAATTTCAAATTTTAATTTATTCTTTCTCAATTTACAACCTAAATATAAAAAAATTCTATAAACGACACATGCTTTATTAACAATTAGTTGTGAACACCCTTAAGGGTTTTATAAGAAATAGAGGCAAAAACGTGAGATGATTGGGTTTATATTGCACATAGCGCCTTCTGCCTTTCCTTGTAGTGATGGATATTCAATCAAAACCAAGGAGACTAATATTCCACACTAAACACCTTCTCGGTACTTCCATCATCATAGATATAGATAAGGGGTGTATTGGGTTTAAAAGTTGTTTCACTACCCATCATATCAATAATGCCAACTAAAGTTCTAGGCGAAGCATTAAATTCTATGAGGTTAGTTATTTCCGAAGAACACGAATTAGCACAGTTTGCAGAAAAATTAACTGCAGTATCAACATAAATCCATGTCGATTCCGAATACAAAGGGTCATCTACTTCAATACAAAATAGATTAGGGTTTGCTCTTGCAAGAAAACTTGTAGTCCCCATTGATGAACTATTTCCGTTTTTTATATTCAAACAGGTGAGCTGATTTTGGTCGCAATCCAAATAGCCTAGGTTTGGGGTATTACTTAGGTCCAATTCTGTAAGATTATTTTGTTGGCAATTCAAGTTAACTAAATTAGGACTTGGTACTAAAGTTTGCAGGTCATTGTATTGACATTCCACATGGGTGATCGATGGGCATTGACTCAAGTCAAGTGTTGTTAAATCATTAGCATAGCAAACCAATCGCCACAGATTTGTGTTTAGACTGACATCTATATTTGTCAAATTATTTGCAAAACAGTATAAAGTTTGCATGGCTGTAAACCCCTCTATCCCTGTCAAATCTGAAATGTCTTTTTCCGCTATGAATAAAGTGATAACCTCGTTAATGTTTTCAGTTAAAACGCTATCGTCAAGAACGTCGTCATGTCCTAAATCGATAAGGGATTGCTCAAAGTTGTCGTCTGGCACATATGTTTTTTGTGCTGTCAAATTAAAAGTCAAGAAGAGAAATGGAAGGAGAAATAGTTTGTTCATATTGAGTAGTTTCTTTAATGACGCTCAAATGAAAAGACAGTTGTGTTTTAGATCTTCTATATAGTAATGTGTGTTCAATCATCTAGAGATGAGCCTTTAGAATTTGTAATTTACTGTTTTGAATAATTATTGGCAGTCTCCTGCACATTCAACCAATTCCCATATGTTACCAGAGTCTTTAATGAATCGTTATCTCCAGACCTCGATCACCATTCCTTTAAAAAAGAAGTTTTGTAAAACGGTTACCTTTCCATTTTGATCGATTTCTCGCAACTTCGAAATACGAATGATTACTCGTAATTAAACAAGCAGTACAAGTATTAAGAATAGTAATTATAACAAGCTCTGAATTGCAGATTTTATTGCGGATGTTGTATTTCCTCCTCCTGTAAACCTTTGCGATTCGACACCGTCATTATAAATAATAATTGTTGGGAAACCCTCTATATTATGTGCTTCGACAATATCTGGATGGTCTTCATATTCGACCTCTCCAAAGAATACTTCTGACAAATCGGCGTCTAAAGCCACCTCGATAACTGCAGGCCGTTGCGCTTGACATACGCTACACCAACTGGCGTGAAAAAAAACCATGGATACTCCAGATTCAAGTTCAGCATTGATTTGATTTAAGGAGGTAATAACTTGCAAGCCTTCGATCGGTTCGCTCTCTACGTCTTCTTTTTTACAGGAAAAAAGACTGAAGAAAATTAAAATAAAGAGTGTGTGTTTCATGTAATACTATTTAATTGAATAATGTCGAAACGCACAAAACCATAAATAATTGTAAATACTTCCATTTTGATAGGAATAAGAAAATTATGATTTCTTTATTAATACTGAAAGGAGAAGTGGAAACAATAACATCATCTCTTCCCTGATGGAAAAGGGGGAGAGATAAAAGGCCTAATAAGGAGTAGCTTTTTTAATGGATAGAAAACATTGACAAGCGGAAAACTCGACAGAACCATTTCCATCAAAATCAAACTTCTTTTCAATATGGATCGACAAAATTCAAAACAACTCACATTTTTATATGAACAAAGAGTTTGGCATTGGTCATTATTCTGATGAATTAGAATTATTTTTGTGTAGTTAGATCATCACAGTAAACACTTTCTCAATGAACATGACGCATAATTTCGGGTTTTTTCTTCTTTCGTTATTCTTTATCGGATGCGGAGCAAATGATGAAGCCATTAACGAGGTGATTAAAAAGGATTCAAGCATAATTCCCCCATCTATTACTGAATATGGCTTTGTTCTGGATTCGTTTGAGGTAAAAAGAGATACTGTAAAGGGCAATTGGACCATGAGCCATATGTTCGCACCTTATGGCATTTCGCAATTTGATATTAACCTAGCAGCAGAAAAGGCAGCAGATTCATTAGTCGGCCTTCGATATGTGAAAGAAGGAACACCATTTATTGTTTTATCGGCACTTGGAGATACTTCTGAAAACGCAGAATATGTTATTTATCCTCAAAATCTTGTAGATTTTGTGGTATTTGATTTTAGAGATTCAGTGTCTGTTGAAAAACGTTCGAAACCGAATGAAGTAAACGAAAAAATGCTCTCTGGAGAAATTATTAAAAATTCCAACCTCACCTTCGCATTAGATCAACAGTTAAAGGATATCAATATGACCGGAGAAATGGCGGAGTATATGTCAGGTGTATTCGCATGGGCAATTGACTTCTTTCGTTTGTATCCCGGAGATGAATTTAAGGTGATTTACAATGAAAAATCAGTGGAAGGAACGCCATATGCAATTGGCGGGATCAGCTCGGTCTGGTTTAAGCATCAAGGGCGCGAATTTTATGCTTTCCAATACGCTTTAGATGCTGAAGGAAAACAAATTGGCTTTTTCAATGAAGAAGGAAAAGAAATGAGGCGTCCGTTTTTAATGGCTCCAGTGAAGTATTCACGAATTAGTTCAGGTTTTAGTGGAAGACGTTTTCATCCCGTTCAGAAAAGATGGAAAGCACATTTAGGAACGGATTATGCAGCGCCAAGAGGAACTCCAATTGTGTCGACCGCCAATGGAACTGTCATTGCGGCTTCTTATAATAGTGGCAATGGAAATTATGTAAAAGTAAAACACAACGAAACCTACTCTACGCAGTATTTGCACATGTCTGGTTTTGCGGCAGGTATTCGTAAGGGTGTTTATGTGGAACAAGGTCAAACGATCGGTTATGTTGGGAGTACAGGTCTCGCAACAGGTCCGCATGTTTGCTATCGATTCTGGAAGAATGGGAAACAGATTAATCATAGGGCAGAGAAATTTCCGTCTTCAATTCCAATGGTTGATTCCTTGTTGCCTTCTTATATGAAATTTATTCAACCCATTCGTGAAAGGATGGATGCCATGCCGATTACGCCTTATGTCGTGGAGAAGGTAGACTCGAAGCAATAAAAAATTAGAGCCACTTTAACGAGTGGCTTTTTGCTTATGAATAGAAAAAGGAGCTGATGTAAAAGCCAGCTCCTTTTTGCTTGTACCCGAGGCCGGGATCGAACCGGCACTCCCGAAAGAACAGGATTTTGAATCCAGCGCGTCTACCAGTTCCGCCACTCGGGCCTAGTAATTCGGAGCGACAAAAATAGGGATTTTTTAGTACTAAAAAAGGGCTTGGCTTAAATTTCGCTCTCTTGAATCATTTTTATGGCTTCTTCAACCGTCAAAGCATCCGCAATGTCAAAGTCCCCCGAGGCCGTACGGCGCAATTCAATAAGTGTTCCTCCACTTTGGAGGGCTTTGCCAAAGTCTGCGGCAATCGAACGAATGTAAGTTCCTTTAGAGCATTTAATAGAGAAGTGCAATTCGGGCAATGCGCGTGTATCCACGCTAAAGTCAAAAACCTCAATGGCGTTTTTCTTGAGCTCGACCGTTTCCCCTTTTCTTGCAAATTCATAGGCGCGCTTGCCATCAATTTGCTTGGCAGAAAAGATGGGGGGCGTCTGTAATTGTTTGCCCAAAAAAGATTGACGCACCTCATCAATGAGAGAATCCGTTATATGTTCTGTTGGAAACTCGGCATCGTATTCTGTTTCCAGGTCATACGAAGGTGTGGTTTTTCCGAGAAGGATTGTTCCCGTATAAGTCTTGTGGTCTGCGGTGAGCCCTTCAATCTTTTTGGTGAATTTTCCGGTACACAAGACCAATAGCCCTGTCGCCAATGGGTCTAAGGTTCCGGCATGCCCCACCTTGATTTTTTTGACCTGAAGCTTGTTTTTTATTTGCCAACGAAGCTTGTTGACCACATCAAAAGAGGTCCATGTTTTGGGCTTATCGATCAGAAGCATATGGCCTTCTTGAAATTGTGTCGCTTTCACGCCATCTCAAGATTTACACCGGCTGCCATCAATATGAGGATCAGTCCACCAAGGATAATTCGATAGTATCCAAAGACCTTAAATCCATTTTTATTGAGGAACGAAATGAACGATTTGATCGCAAAATAGGCTACAATAAAAGCAATCACATTTCCGATTAAAAGAATCACCCACTCGTTGTTGCTTGATTCAATAAGCAGCTCTTTTTCATCCCACATGGATTTTACAGTGGCTGCAAACATCGTGGGGACAGCCAAGAAAAATGAAAATTCTGCAGCCGCTTTTCGTGTCAGCTTTTGAGACATTCCACCAATAATGGTAGCCGCCGAACGAGACACGCCTGGTATCATGGCGATACTTTGTACTACACCAATTATAAAAGCCGTTTTGTAGGAAACCACATCGGTTCCTTCCGTTTCGTTTTTGGCAAAATACTTGTCTACAAATAATAGTACAATACCACCAATTAGTAATGAAATGGCCACAACGACGACCTCCTCTAATAGGGCATCAACATATCCTTTTAAGGACAAACCGATAATTCCGGTAGGTAGAAAAGCGACAAAAAGGAGAATGTAGAAATTAATGGATTTTAAAAACCTTTTAAAATAAACCAAGACCACCGAGAGAATGGCGCCGAACTGAATCGCTACAGTGAACAGCTTGACAAACGAATCTGAAGCATTCCCCATAAAGGTTGATGCAATAATCATATGTCCTGTTGATGAAACAGGCAGGAACTCCGTGAGCCCTTCAATAATGGCTAAAATAATGGCTTCAATAAAAGTCATGAATGCTGATGCTGAACCTATTCAGGTTTTGAATTCTTTTTATTGGGTTTCATGATGGAATATAAGATCACCCCATATCCAATCAATATTAAGATGGGTGCGATGGTTATTCTCGTATGACTAAACAAAGAGTCTCCATCAAATTTGTCTGGAGAATCTGCTCCTCCTCCAATCATAAGAAGAAAGCCAAGAACATTGATGCCTAGACCAATAAATAGCCATTTATAATTGTCCTTGTTGAATCCAAAGTGATAAATCGGGTCTTTCTTTTCTTCCGTTACTTGCTTAACTGCTTTTTTCATTTTTTAAGAATATAAGTCATCTAAACTCATACGAAGATACTTGTTTAATGCAAACCATGTAGACAAAACGGTAATAAATATACCCAGTCCAAGTAAGGATGATGCTAAAATAATAAATGAACTCTGGCTAAACGTTATTTCAAAAGTATCGAACACATTGTTGGATGCATAAAATACGGACACCAAAATAAACATACCAATTATGGCCGAAATAACACCCTGTAAAATCGCTTGAAGTAAAAACGGCTGTCTAATAAATGAGCCTTTGGCACCCACAAGTTGCATGGTTTTAATGGTGAATCTTTTGGAGTAGAGGGCCAGTCTAATGGTGTTGTTGATCATCGCAACCGCAATAATGACAAGTAAAATGGCTACCCCAAGTAGAAGGTATATGAACTGCTGAAAACCCATGTTTACATCTTTTATGCTGTTCTCATCATAGCTGACTTCTTCTATTTCTGCACTAAAAGACTCCATGAGCTTTTCCCTTATCAGGTCCATTCCTTTTTTATTGGCAAGTTTTTCTACCGGGCTGAACACAATGGTTGGAGGTATTGGATTTTCACCATCCAAAATTTCTAGCATTTCTTCTTTTGACGCTCCTACTCCGGCAAAATCCTCCATAGCAATTTCGGGAGAAACAAAATGTACATCACTGAATTCTGGCCATTGTTTGATCTCTATTTCAATCAGTTTTATATCGGCTTCGTTCATCTCTGGATTAAAAAAGATATCTGCTCGAATGCTTTCTTTTACCTGCTTTTCAAATTCACTAATCCCTAAAACACCGCCTAAAATTAAGCCAATCATAAACAATACGAGGGATATTCCGATTACGGTCGAAACGTAGCTTGTTCGGATTCCTCTCTTGCTGTATTTATCAATATTCTTAGCCATGACTACGAAAATATAAATTATCTGCTGTGTCTAATCCAAGGGTGTAAAAAAGAATTGAACCTCCCGATGTGTATTAACCCTTTCTATTGTAAGATCTGATTTTTAGAAAATGATAGATGCCAATAATGGGGATTAGGAGAGAGAAATTGTAGTATACATCTTCCAAGGGAATGGTCAGCAAGCGAATGCCTGTATTGTGTGCATTGTTGTACCAAACCACTGGATCTTCTGTGGCAGCGCCTGTCAATACGCCATTTACAATGAAAAACGGAATCAAGGCCACAACAAATGCGAATATCGCCCGTGGGTACCAAATAAACTTTTGCTTCATGGCAAACACGACAATCAAAGAAGACAAGGTGCAGGCAGAAAACGTATACCATTGATTCATATTCGTAAGCGCCATCATTATTCCAGAGAGCACCATAAATATCGAAAACACCATCGTCAACTTGTGTAGAGAGACATTAGGAAAATAGGCATTCAGTACTTCATAAATAAACAAGCAACAATAGGGAATAAAAAAGAAAAAAAGAACCTCCTCTAAGGGCAGTTTTCCAAGATATATGCCTTGAAGGTATTGTTCATTGAATCCCCAAACGCCTTTTTCGGTAAATATTTGGTCCCAAATTAAAAACGGAATAGCCACTATGGTGATGGCAGGAATGATAAACTTTACGTTTTTGTAAAATGCGACTTTCTGGTCAAAGCTCAACGCCAAGCAAGAGCCAAAAGAAACGAACATTAAGAGCAAATAAAGACTCATTTTTTTTCTTTTTTAAGCATGTATGTTTTTTTTGCTTCTTGATAAAATTTTCTAGGTACCACGAGCATTCCAAAGCATTCACCTTGTTCTTTCCCTAAATGCTTATGGTGAATTTTATGCGCTTTCCTTATCGCATAAAAATAGGGGTGGTCTACGTCTCTAAACCATTTGAACCTTCGATGAATATAAACATCGTGAATCAGAAAGTAGCAGATGCCATAGGCAAGAATGCCAAACCCAATCCAAACGGGAATCCATAAGCCATTCATGGAACCCAACATAATCAACAACCATGAAGGGATGGCATAAATCATAAAAAAAACATCATTTCGCTCAAAAAAACCTTTTTCCACTTGGTGGTGGTCCTTATGGAATCGCCACATTAACCCATGCATAACATACTTGTGGGTAAACCAAGCCATAAACTCCATTCCCAAAAAAGACAAAATCAAAACAACAGGACCTAAAACAATCATTTTAAATATAAATTTAAAAAACTAAAAAATAAAAGCAGTAAAACCAGTAAGGTATCGTAAACCTTGTTGGTTTCGGCTTTTTTTAATTTGAATAATACCCATTGAAGGAAGAGCGCCACCAAAAACCAGCAAACGTAATTGTATAAGGGCACGCTATTACCACTCCAGGTCCAAAAGCCACTTTTTATGGCAACAGGCTCCATAAGCACATCGATTCCAAGCATCAACAGTGAAGAAAGAATAATTTTTAAACCCATTGATTTCACAAATCGTTTTACGAAAGAGGCAGAAGCAAGAGCCAGCACCCCCCAAAGAATACCGATAACTAAAGAAACCCCTAAGAATTTTGGGCCGAGATTCGTTCCATAGGTGTAATCACCAAAAAGATATCCCGTATTCACTCCGATGGCTTCAGCGCCAAAACCGACAACAAAGGCAATGGTCATAAAAATGAAAAAATCAGTCTTTTTTTTACTGGCAATAACCATCACGAACGAGGACAAATAGAGCACTCCTCCCGAAAGAGGCAGAAATTCGGCCTTTAACTCTGGGAGTACAAAACCAACCGCACCTACAATGTAGATGATTATCAAAAAAGCTTGAAGCAGGGAATCTCTATGATTCTTATTTTTTATAAAATCAGTCATTGAACCTCCCTTTTACTGCGTTGTCCATGGTGTCTTCGAGGGTGTGAAATTGATAGTTGAATCTTTTTTTCACTTTCTCATTGGAGTATTCCAAGTTCTTATATGCTGACTGAATACTTTCAATAGAAATCGGACTTCGTTTTCTGATAATGCGATACATATTCTCAATGGTAAATGCTGCAACATGTGCTAGTGTTCTATTGAGTTTTTTACTGGGTTCGTTTTGATTCATAGACTTCGCTATCAAGCCAAATAAATCCTTAAAAGAAATGTTATGCCCGATGGTAAGGTATTTTTCACCCGACTCTTCTGAATCAAGTAGCTTTAAAACAATATTAGATACATCTCGTGCATCTACAATTGCATTTGCTCCAGAAGGATAATACTTCATTCCTTTGCTACCTGCTTTTAATATCGTGAGTGAGCTTCTGTGCCAGTTACCTGGACCAATGATCAGACACGGGTTTACGATGGAAGTGTTGAGCCCTTCTGCCGCTCCCCTAAACGCTTCTTTTTCTGCACTATATTTGGAAACTGAATAACCACTCACTTCTTTTCCTGGCTCCCATCTTGTTTTCTCTGTGATTGGATTGCTCAAAGATCCTAATGCCGCAGTCGAGCTAATATAACAAAGCTTCTCAACCTTATTTTTCAAGCAAAGGTTCACTATGTTTTCAGTGCCTGTCCTATTTATTGTCATGCATCGGTGAAAATCCAATTTATGAAACGAAACAAGTGCCGCACAATGAATGACCTTTTGAACACCACTAAAAGATTCATCAAGAGTATCAATGTCTAAAACATCCGACTGAAACCATTCTACATCATCAAAATTATGGGATTGGTTTAAGGTTTTATTGTAATAATCGAAAAGCTTCTTTACTCTATTCTTTCTTTTTTCAGAACGATAGACCGCTCGAACAGACTGTTTCTTTCCAATAAGGTCGTAGAGAATGTGGCTTCCCACCAAACCTGAAGATCCTGTTACCAATATCACGAACTGTATTGAATTTAGTTCAACTTGCTTTCTAAAAGCATGTTGTGTTTTTCGAGCAAATTTAAGTATTTATTCTTCCAATAATCAGAATCCGAAGAATTTGAATTGATTCCAAATTTCTCAGCAGACTCTTTGAACTTTTTTAAATCTTGAAGATCCTCAGAAAAATCGTAATGGATTATCTTACCAATGGCTAAAATGTAGTCTATCGAAAGGTTTTTATTTTCAAATGCATTGTACATCCATCTTCTGCTTTTATCCATTTTAACAGAAAGCTTCGTGAGCGGCATTCCACTTTGTCGAACTGCTTTTTCTAAGATTTTACCCTTGTGTTGCATTTTTGAGCTTTTTAAAGTAACAACAGTGATCGGGATTTGTTCATTAAATAGTCTTTAAAAAGCTTCTAAATATTTGTGCGGTATCATCTAAATCTGCATATGAGAGGGCATCATTCAAGAAATAACTCTCGTATGCACTTGGAGGAAGGTAAACCCCTTGATTAAGCATAAAATGAAAATATTTTTTAAACATTTCGTTATTTCCATGGCTTGACGTTTCAAAATCAACTACCTCTTGCTCACAAAAGTGGAGAGAC